>Ga0207655_1000319_pt1 | contig 71324 bp, 52 predicted proteins | sample KBSM44metaG_FD_184398 | JGI IMG/M metagenome (GOLD analysis project Ga0207655, IMG submission 184398) | Miscanthus rhizosphere microbial communities from Kellogg Biological Station, Michigan, USA - KBS M4-4 metaG (SPAdes) (version 2) | ecosystem: Host-associated > Plants > Roots > Rhizosphere >... | reverse complement strand
TACACAACTCGCCCAAAGCACCCTGCCCTTCGGGTCGCTGAGGGTTAACTTAATAGAAACGGCTACGCATGTAGTACCGACAGCGGAGTACTGGCGGACGGGGGTTCAAATCCCCCCGGCTCCACCACTTCAACATCTAAAGACGTCTACGGACGTCTTTTTTTGTGCCTGAAACCCAGTAAAATCAATGCTTTAGGGTCTGCTGGCGTCCATAGACGTCCCGCACAATCTACGACATCGGGTATTCCAAGTGGTATTCCAAGCCCTTCAGTGGTAATTTTTGGAATACCAATTGATCTCATGGAACACCTCATGTGCGCCCAAGCCACCCGCCTCTCTGATCGCCAGCTCAAAGCGGTAAAGCCGAAAGACAAGGACTATGTCCTCAGCGATGGAGACGGCTTACAGCTGCGCGTGAGGGCCAATGGCTCTACGCTATGGAACTTCAACTACCGCCAGCCGATCACCAAAAACCGCATCAATATGGGCCTCGGGACCTACCCAGAACTCTCACTTGCGCAAGCCAGGAAGAAGACGGTCGAAGCCAGAGAGCTTCTCGCTCAGGGCATCGATCCAAAAGAACATCGTAGCGCGCAGGAGCAGACAAAAAGGCAGGCAACCGAGCACACATTCGAAAACGTCGCATCTGCCTGGTTTGAACTGAAAAAGGATTCTGTGACTCAGGCTTATGCCGAGGACATTTGGCGCTCGCTCACGCTGCATGTCTTCCCATCAATGGGAACAACACCTATCTCGCAGCTCAATGCCCCTATGGTCATTGAGCTACTGCGCCCTTTGGAAACGAAGGGCAGCCTGGAGACAGTGAAGCGACTGACCCAACGGCTCAACGAGATCATGACCTACGGTGTGAACTCGGGAATGATCTTTGCCAATCCACTCAGTGGCATCCGGGCGGTTTTCAAAAAACCGAAAAAGCAAAACATGGCTGCCCTCCGCCCAGAAGAGTTGCCAGAGCTAATGGTCGCCATCGCCAATGCGAGCATAAAGAGAACAACACGCTGCCTGATCGAATGGCAACTCCACACCATGACCCGCCCCGCGGAAGCGGCTACGACGTCCTGGGCTGACATCGACCTCGACAAGAAAACCTGGACGATTCCAGCGGAGCGCATGAAGAAGCGACGCGCTCACGTCATTCCGCTGACCGAGCACGCGATTGCTTTGCTTGAGACAATAAAACCCTACAGCGGTCAGCGGGAGTTTGTGTTCCCAGCAGATAGAGATCCACGAACTCACTGCAACAGCCAGACAGCGAATATGGCCTTGAAACGTATGGGCTTTGAAGGTCGATTGGTGAGTCATGGCATGCGCTCCATGGCCAGCACCATCCTTAACGAACAGGGATGGGATTCAGAGCTGATCGAGGTAGCACTTGCGCATGTGGACAAAGACGAGGTGCGTAGCGCCTATAATCGCGCGACCTACATTGAGCGCAGACGCCCCATGATGGAATGGTGGAGCGATCACATTCAAAATGCCGCCACTGGCAGCCTGTCTGTCGCTGCACTCCAAGGATATGGAGACCTAAAAATGATTTCGCGGGGTTGAATCCATTATTCATCCGGCGCATCAAATTGCATGACGCCCCCCCCCTGCAATTTCTCAAAACCAGTAACGACTCGCGTTAAAACACCCAAACAACTGTACATACAAACAGCTTAATAGGTAAAATAGCCATGTCTCCGACCAACTGGTATCCTTCACCAGTCCACTGCCTGCTAAGCGATGCCAATGCAAAACATATCAAAACATCAAGGAAAATTACCCGCCCATTTCTCCGGGCACGAGACATTTCCCTTACGTCAGATGTGGTTGAAGAAGGCTTTCGATCAAGCTAACGACGGCAAGCTGCCAAAATCGACCTTCAATAATGCAAATGCTATCGCTACCTTTGGCGTAGGCAAAAACATGGTCGCCTCAATTCGTCATTGGGCGCTCGCTTGCGGTGTTTTGTATGAGCCTGAATCAGGATCTGACGCGTTCCAAATTGGGCAGCTTGCGAGAGAAATTTTGCAAGATGAAGGGCTTGACCCCTACGCCGAGAGCCCCTCAACAGCTTGGCTTGCCCATTGGCAGCTGTCGGGTTACTGCTTTCGCTCAACCACTTTCTACTGGCTATTTAACCATGTGACGACCCCCACTTTCACTCGTCAAGAGCTTGAAGGACCATTGGGTAGTTACGCTCGTCAACTAGATCCAAAACATAGATTATCTACAGCTACCATCTCTAGAGACTTGGAAACCTGTCTTCGCAGCTACGCTCCAAGAACGGCTGGCGGATCTCCTGAAGACTTCGCAGAACCCTTGCTCGGAGAGCTCGGCCTTCTTCAGGAAGTCCATAGAGGTCAATACGCTTTCCGCCGAGGTCCCAAGGCATCATTGCATGATGGCGTATTTACACACGCGCTTCTCGACTTCTGGGATAGAGAGGCAGAGGGACAAAGCTCACTAGCCTTCGAAGCAATTGCTTATGCCGAAGGATCTCCTGGACGAGTTTTCAAGCTCGATGAAGAATCAATAGCGCAACGCCTGATTAGGCTTTCTGAATTTACGGCCAACAAACTTGTGTGGACCGATTCCGCAGGCTTGCGCCAAGTTCATCGCCAGCCGATCAACAAGGAAGAGCGTAGGAATATGATTAGGCGCGCATATGTTTGAAAAAAAAGAAGTGCTTCTGGCGGACATAGTCCATATATCGCGCCAATACCAGCGCTCGATTCGTATCGATATAGACCTTGGTCGTACCGATGCACTCAATGGTTATATCTGCCATGCCACAGCAGCCTCTGTTATTGAAGGTATATGCAGGCAAATCACGGAAACAAATCAGCGCAGCTTCACATGGACTGGGCCCTTCGGCGGGGGTAAATCTTCACTCGCTGTCGCTCTAGCGAGTGCATTGCACCGCGACATAGAGCTTAGATCTTGCGCACGTGAGGTTCTTAACCTCAAGGCTATCCCCTCCTTCGACACCGCCTTCCCCGTGAAAAATGGCTGGTTATTAGTGCCTGTAGTAGGCCAACGTGGCAGCGCTATTTCGGAGTTAGCCAACTCTCTATGCAAATCTCTCGGAAAGAGTATTTACGGGAGTAATAAGCCCACCGCAAGGGCGCTTATTTCCGACCTTCTTAGTGCAGCAAAAAAACACTCAAATGATGGTGTTTTGATCATCATCGATGAAATGGGAAAATTCTTGGAGGCCTCGGCCCTAGACGCAGGCGATGATGTCTACTTTTTCCAAGAGCTTGCTGAAGCAGCTGCGCGATCAGAAGGCCGCCTGGTTGTAGTGGGCGTTCTTCATCAGTCATTCTCACAATACGCAGCTCGGCTTGGTATCGAGACCCGCGACGATTGGGCCAAAGTTCAAGGTCGCTACTTAGACCTCCCCTTCGTAGCAGCAAGCGACGAAGTGGTTGAGCTAATCGGCCGCGCGCTCGAAAGTAAACACCGTCCAGACATAGCACTTGAAGCATCCGAAGTCATAGCGACTTCGATCAGTTCGCGCAGACCATCCGTAGGATCGGGGTTCGCAAAATCATTAGCTGCATGCTGGCCGCTACACCCTGCAATGGCTGCGCTCCTTGGGCCTATCTCTAAGCGTCAATTCGGACAAAATGAACGGAGTACTTTTGGCTTCCTCTCCTCAGTGGAACCATTTGGTTTTTGCGCATATTTAAGCTCCACAACGTCAAAACAATCGAGCTGGTATCGCCCTTGCGACTATTGGGACTATTTGCGAGCGAACCTCGAACCAACGATCCTTGCCTCCTCCGACGGGCACCGCTGGTCGCAAGCTGTAGATGCAGTTGAACGCACCGAAGCAAAATCGGAAGATCAATTGCTGATCGAGCTCATTAAAAGCATTGCGGTAATCGACCTGTTCCGTAATGGTTCTGGGCTAGCGGCCGACGCCTCTGTCTTAGCTAGTCTCTTTTACCCCAAACCGCTTGAAGATATAGAAGCAGCCTTACAGCAGCTCGCCTCCTTAGGCGTAGCGTTGTTTAAGAGCTATATAGGAGCCTGGTCAGTCTTTGAAGGTAGTGATTTCAATATTGATGCTGCTATAGCCCAAGCCCTGGCAAGCTCACCCGGCATCGACTACGCCCGGCTATCGCAGCTAATGGGACTGCATCCAGTGGTAGCTAAACGCCACTACCATGTAACAGGCACCATGCGCTGGATGGAGATGATGCTATGCAGCATTGAGCAAGCAGAGAAGCTAGCTTCCAACTACCAACCACGAAAAGGTGAGTTTGGCGCATTCATCTTGGCGTTACCAACTCGCGGCATGAGCCTACAAGACGCTCATCTTCGAGCCCAAGCGTGCTCAAAACTAAAGCCTTGGCCGGTTATCGTGGGCATTCCTAAAAATCACTTTCGGATAGGCGAGCTTTCTGCTGAGCTGGTGGCATTGGAGCAAGTCAAAGAACGCCATGAACTCACCGGAGATCGCGTTGCTCGTCGTGAAGTCAATGCTCGTCTGGCAGCCGCTCACTCGAACCTTGAAGAACAACTCCAAGTTGCCGTTTCTATGGCTAAGTGGCATGACGGTGATAACAAAATCGTAGCTGTAGGATCACGACTATCCCCTCTTGCCTCCAAATTTGCAGACGATCTTTTTATGTTTTCGCCGCGCGCTTGGAGCGAGCTCGCCAATCGTGACAATTTGTCGAGCAACAGTGTAAAAGCCCGTAAAAATCTGCTGCATGCGATGCTCGAAGCCGAAACCTGTAATGCACTTGGCTTCGAAGGCTTCCCTGCAGAGCGTGGGCTCTACGAAACACTGCTCAAAAGCACAGAACTGCATCGACAAGATGAATCCGGAACTTGGCGATTCCTTCCTCCCGACGCAGAAAAAGCCAAGTCGTTTACAGCACTGTGGCAGGCCACGCGCGCACTATTTTCGGGAGTAAACATCAGTGTAGGGGCTGACGATATCTATTCTCTCTGGAGCGCACCACACTTTGGAGTGAAGCAAGGCATTCAGCCAGTAATATTTTTAGCATTCTTACTCGCAAATAAGGCCAATGTCGCGGTCTACAAAGACAGAATTTTTCTGCCACATCTAACTGATGCTGATATCGATGAGTGCCTCCAAACCCCTAAGCGCTTTTCATTGCGTTGGGTTGCTATAGATGATGACAAGAACCACATTTTGGGAGGGATCGCTGAACTCCTTGCTGAGATCGGCGAGAAGGCGGATGCAGCTGCTCCCCTAGAGGCTGCGCGCGGGCTTGTGGGAATGATCTTCAACCTGCCAGCGTGGACTCGTAGAACTCAGCGTCTTAGCAATACAGCTAAGGCTATGCGGGACATGCTCTTAAAAGCCAACGACCCTCACAAAGTCTTATTCGTCGATTTGGTAGCACTTCTTAATGCTTCTGACGGCAAAAGCTATATCGATGCGCTGCGCGCGCCACTGCAGGAACTAGCTGGTGCTTATAGTGCAATGATGTCCGCAGTACAAAGCAAGCTTTTCGAAGCGCTAGATGCAAGTCCAGAGGATCTAGAGTCTCTACATAAACGGGCTCACACAGTGGCTGGAGTTTCTGGAGACTATAGGCAGGACGCGTTCGCAACTCGATTAGCAGGCCTTGATGGAGGCCATGAGGCCTTAGAGGGCCTCTTGAGCCTGGCAGTAGAAAAGCCTCCATATGACTGGGTAGATCGACACATTGATGCAGCGAACCTCGAGCTAGCAAAATTCGCGCATCGCTTTCGCGAAGCAGAAGTCTTCGTTGGGGTTCAGGGCCGCCCGGCACACAGTGAAGCAATCGCTCTGATCATCGGAGTCGGGGCTGAGGCTAGGACAATATCACGCTCGTTCTCCATCGCTGACCACCATCGCAAGACCGTTGATTCTAAGGCAGAGGAAATTATTTCAATGCTTGACCAACAAGGCTTAGGAACTGATGTTCTGCTAGCGATACTAGCAAAGGCTGGAATGAAGCTGGCATCTGCAAAGGAGGAGACACATGACTGAACGACACGTTCTCGGACTCTCCGGAGGAAAGGATAGCGCTGCCTTGGCGGTGTACATGCGAGACCATCATCCCGACCTAAATATTGAATACTTCTTTACCGATACTGGAGAGGAACTACCCGAGGTTAATGAGTTTCTTGGGCGACTTGAAGGCTACTTGGGCAAGCCAATTTTGCGGCTCAATCCTCGGCGCGACTTCAAATTTTGGCTTCAGGAATATAATCACTTCCTTCCTAGCGCTCAGACGCGCTGGTGTACCAGACAGCTTAAGTTGCTCCCTTTTGAAGAATGGATCAAGCCATCGCTTGCGGCAGGGGTAAAGGTCACATCCTACGTCGCTATTCGGGCAGACGAAGAATACCGAGAAGGCTACACCTCAAAATCGGCCAACTTGCATGTGAAGCTTCCTTTCCGTGAGGACGGCATCGATAAAGCCGCAGTAATGGACATCCTTGAGTCTTCCGGACTTGGTCATCCAAAATACTACGAATGGCGCTCGCGCAGTGGCTGCACCTTCTGTTTCTTCCAACAGAAAATCGAGTGGGTACGCCTAAAGGAACGCCACCCTGAAGCCTTCATAGCTGCAAAAAATTTAGAGAAGGATGCTCTAGAACATGGTTCTCCCTTCACCTGGTCGAAGGGAGAGTCGCTCAGCGATATAGAACAGCCAGAGCGGGTCGCTCAGATTGAGACTGAGTACGAGAACCGCCGTGCTCGTCTTCGCAAGAACATCCCAGTTAATCCATTACGACCAGTAAAGGAATGCCCAGAGGATATCGACGATGTCTACGGTGAAGACGAAGGCGGTGGTTCCTGCCTGGTTTGTCACAAATAAGCTAGCTCAGACAGACCAACACTCAAGTGACGAAGCTTCATCTACGAAATCGACCTCGACAGAATCGAGTTGGCCCGACTGCCTAGAAAAGCTTGCTATAGCTGTGGGCCGAGAGGAGCGAATACATGGATGGTTTATCAGAGCGGCCAAACACGAACGCCAATATGCTTTTAACGCCTCTGGACGCAGCTCAGTACCTAGGAATCACGCCGGAGCTCCTGTTCTTCTATACAAGCAGGAGCTTTCAAAAGAGGTCCGGAGCGGTCCGACGCCTAAATACACGCAACGACAGTGGCTCCACTCGGTTTGCGCAAATAGAGCTCGACGCCTTCGATCAGTATCTGCGTGAGCCTTGGGCAGACGCGGGAACAAAGCGGCGCGACCCACCTCAGAAGATCCTGGCATACCTACACGCTGAAAGTGGCGGCGCTTGCGTACGCTGTGGATCTGGAGTCGGCGTCGAGACGGCACACATCGAAGCTTGGGCGACGTCGCGCTCGAACCATCATCACAACCTGCTAAGAATTTGCTCCGCCTGTCACTCTGAGCATGACCTGCACAACAGCTTGCCGACTGAAGAATTGCGCAGACTAAAAGCTGCAACCATTGGCCGGCTCCGAGAACAGCTTAAATTGCGAATGGGTGTCCGTACCAGCAGTCCTTTGCCTGCTCCTGACCCGCTATTTGTCGGACGTGTGACCGAGCTGGCAATGCTTCGTGAGGCGCTACGCACAGAGCGATTCGTACTAGTGCGCGGACCAGGCGGGGCAGGGAAAACGGAGCTGACGCTACAGGCACTCGCGAGTATGGAGACGGGGCGCACTGTGTTGTGGATCGAAATGGAGCGTTACGGGAACATCGACGCCATGCGTTCCGCACTTGAGGTCGCTATTCGCGAACGGACAGGGGCATCATCTGACGGTGACCTCATAGACCAGCTCGACAGAATGCAAGCCTGCCTCGTTTTCGACGGCGTCGAGCAACTGCAAGGTCCCGCACTCGACGCCATCGACGACTGGATTAGCGACCTGCAAACTAGAGTGAAATCCACGCAAGTATTGGTAACTACCCAAGTAGACCTACAACGAGCGCGCTTCGAGCGTGAGGTATATCTTCACGGTCTTGATGACAAAGCAAGCCAATGCATGCTTGACCACTTTGTGCGGCCGGAAACACCTATTGATCGCCACAGCCGAGACTCGCTCCTCACCTTCGCCGACGGGCACCCGCTAACGCTCAGGCTAGCAGCGATGCTCGTGAACTTCTTCGGATCGGGGCGCGTAGCAAACGAGCAAATCAAGCGGCGTGGAGTGGAGCTGTTCGAGGTACAGAAGCGCGTTTCGCCAGATCGACGCACATCGCTACGTGTGTGTCTTTCACTTGCTTACGAGGCACTTGACCCAGACGAAAAAAGGCTTCTGTTCCTGATAGCGAATGCCCCAGGAGGCCTGTTCAGTGGGTGGATTGAGCCTGGAACCTTAGACGTTACAAACGCCCAAGCTGCGATCGCCGGAGTGCGAAGATGGAGTCTCGTCCGAATCACGTCTCCAGGGCAGCAGAATGAACGCGTTTACATGCTCTCGCCGATAGCCAGCTACGTAATCTCCCGCTGGCAGACCGACGCCCCCGGCGATGCGCGTATGCTCGCCAAGGCGCTGGCTCGAGACTTCACTATGATGACGGCGGCTATCGATAAGCGATCTGAGAGTTCGACTGAGATCCCCTACATGATCAAGCGGTTTGAATTGGAACTGCCTAACCTTCTTCGCGTTTTTGATCTCGCTGAACGCGAACCCCATGATGATGAGCTCAGCCTGTTCACGAGAGGAATCTGCTCCGCGCTAATGCGCTATTTTTTCATAGTCCGCCTTGGAGACGCCGGCAGTCGTGTCATGCTACGCGGCACCCGCATCGCTTTACGGGACGGAAAGATGAAGCAAGCAAGTGATTTGCTAACCCAAATGATCGGTCTAGCGGCGCGTAACGAGGACCGTACCCAGCTTGACGCTGCTAGGGAAATACTCAAAGAGATTGAGTGCGAAGCAGCCGACGCCGAGACGCTCGGCAACGTCGCACTCACCAGAGCACTGCTCGCCCGTATCGTTGGTGATGCTCCGAACACTGAATATCAGGCACGGGCAGCTATAATCCACTTCAAAGCGGCGCGGGCCAAACATACGACGCTCAATGCCACTTGCATCGAGGAAACGGCTGCCATCGATCTCGAGGGAATCGAGAATGACCTATCTTCGTCGTTCGGACTGTTAGGCGACGCTCTCCTCAACCAAAGGTTTTATCGCGATAGTGCTGCGGCCTACCATGCAGCACTGTCTTGGTTACGCGGTGCGGCGGCTGCAGTGAACAACGGTCAACTACACCACCAAATCGGGAATTGCGAGAGCCACCTCGGCCATCACGAAGAAGCTGCACGCTGTTACAACGTTGCGACGGCGCGCTTTCACGCCATCGGCATGCAAGAGTATCTGAGCAATGCGCTCGGCGAACTCGGCCACACAATTCTCAACTTCGACAGAGGCACGGATTTACCCGCTCTACCTAGCTCAGACATAATCGTCGATGGGCTTGCCGACGTAGCGGCTAACCTCGCACGATGCTATGCCGCTATCCCGTTCGATTTGAGTGCCTGCGCGGCAGGAGTGCGCAAGCTGTTCGGCCTCGTCGTGCTCGCGAGCTTGAACGACCAAGCTTTGGATCTAGAGGTGCTCGCTGCGAATCTAGAACTGAAACTAATTGAACCTGCACTTACAGCCTTAGAGGCGGGCGGCTCTGACGAAGACATGCTTGCGTTCTATCATCTTGATACGCTGTTAGTGCTCGCAGCTTCTATTGTGGTCCTCGAACGTTGTTCAGAACACTATGGATTAAGCGACCAAGACGTCGAGAAACTCGCCAAGGTCTGCCATTCCCAAGGCCCCTGGACTGATCTACGAAGGCTGAGCTTCGAGTGGCTCGCACTTTATTTGCGCCGCAGGTGGGGGCTAGATGTCGGTGAGGGGGCTGAGCTGAACGCCGCCGCTGACCGTGCAGCGGCCGGTAGTCAGTTTATCCTTCCCCGCCAAAACTAAACTTTGTTGTCCAGTAGTGCAGTTGAGTTCTACTCTACTGCAGGCTGGATCAAGCCTGATCGAATCGCGTCGTCGAGACCTGGTACATCCAAGCGTCCGGCATCACGGATCAGGAGGACCACGCCAGCTTTGCTCAGATGACCGTTGCTAAGCGGCGTATCCGGGAGAGGATAGTTCCAAGCTAGCAACCCTAACGGCACTCCAGCCTCAGAAGCAACGTCCTTCCAAGTCTTGTCATTCACTCCCTTGAGATCTAAGCCCTGTGCCATTAGTCGCCGCAAATCCGACGAGGAACGCACGGAGCGAAAGATGGCACGTGTTCTTTGCGCAACCTGATCTTCATTTAGTGACGCGAGAGCAGCAAGCACGCCGTCGCAACTCATCTCTGTCATCACCAATCGCAGCATCGGCGAGCCGCGATCATCTCGTCCAGCGAAGCATACAGCGCCATCGGAAAGCGCGTCGACTTGGAGGATTTGAAGCCGCCCCTCTACATCAGGGTAGAACGCATCGAGCTCGACTGGAAAGGTACCAGGGAGGGCCGGCATTTGACCTACTCGCCCCAATCCTGCGAGTACGCGCTGTTGTAACTCGAGGGCATGCCCCTCGCGCAGCCGACCGGCAACACGCATATCTCCGGAGTCGAGAGCCTGGGATAGCTGGTGGTGCGAGACAGTGTCGATGTGTTTAAGATTCCATTTCACCCAGCGTAGTTCGCCGTCGATCCGGATCGCGGGTGTCCGAGCGTCATCGCTGTACGACCAGTCCTTGACCGCGATTGGCTTGACGGTACCGATGAGAAGCAGGATACGCGGCGCCGCCCCCCGTTGAAGGTCGCAGGCGGGTGTCAGCACAAGTACAACAGTCTCAGGAGTGAAGTCGACAAGGATCGCTCGTTGAAGCCGCTCGGCATCAGCGTGGGGCGACATCCGTAACAGATCGCCAAAAGCCACGCGCGCTCCGATCGACCCTGGCAACTGCAAGCGGTTCTCGTTTTGTGTGACTAGGCGTTGAACGAGTTCCTGTAGATCGACTGAGCCGGCTACGTAAGGAGGAGGATGATTCGCGGCAGAGAAATCGTTGAGCAAAAGCGCCGCGTCAATGATTCCAGCTTCGCGCTCGATCTCGTGTTGGAGAACGCGATCAAATACGTCAACAAGATAGCTGCCGGCAGGCTGCCCTTCGGCGTTCAGCAATAACTGCTGAATTTGTCCAATGTCTGACAATCGTAGCTTACGGAGGAGGCCTAATGTTCGTTCGGCGGCTTGTACCACACCGACTTCAAGTTCGTGAAACAATTTGGCGAGGGCATGCGAGTCGGCTCGATTCTCGGCCAAACGCTCCAATTGAAGTTCAAGACGATCAGAGTCCTCTAGATCCTCCTTCTTGAGTATACGGAAAGCCGAATCGAGTAAACCAACCTCGTCCCGAAATTCGTCGCGCTTTGACTCGAGACGGGTGCTGCGGGACATCAAGATAACGAGAGGGGGACTGGCCACACGTGCCCGTAAAGCTTCGCGGAGCCTAATCTTGGACTCGCCGAGCGAAGCGGGGTCCTGGGCCTTACTAAAGAAAAGATCGATAATAATGAGGTCAACTTCACGAGCTGCTTCGGAAAAGTCGCGTCCGGCCGAATTTACGGTCAAGCCAATTCTCTCGAGCCTTTCCTTTACAAGCAGAACATAACGCTCGTCGGCCGCTTGGTCGTCGATATAGTTCTCGAAGACCGGAACAGCAATCGGACCGAGTTCATGACGCAAACTCCAGACAGTTGCGACGTAGTTGTCGTCAGTAACACAATCGTCGAAACGTTTACTTTCAGCTGCCGGATACGCCTCAAAAATTCGTGCGCGTTGCTCACGCAGCAGGTCGTCATTGAAATTTGACCAAGCATCATTTCCTGGATCGATGTCGTTCGCAGTGGGTACAGCATCGTATACATCGTCAACGATCAGTGCAGTTCGGATACCACGCTCGGCAAGAAGCTCAGTCAGGGTCATAGCTGGGCTCCAGCTGGAAGCTCGAAGACGAAACGGTGAAGACGACCAGTCTCTGGATTAATGGATTCAACAAGGGAAAGTGTACCGCCGTTGTGCTGTGCGGCCTCTCGGGCAATGAATAGACCGAGCCCACGCCGCCGTCGGGTGTCTTTGAGGGAAAAAAACGCTTTGAAGACTTTCTCTCGATTCTCGGGTGCGATGCCTCGGCCATTGTCCTCGAATGTGATCGTAGGCGGGCCGCTTTCCAACGCTAAGCGAATAAGGGGTTGAAAGCTCGGTTCTCGCTCAACTCTCATCTCGAGCCAATAGATTGAGTTTGAGATCAGGTTCTCTAGAATCTGGACAATCATCCCCTTAACCGCCCTGACTCGCATCGGCTGCTCTGGAAGATCCAGCGAAATTCGAATGTTGTGCCGGGCGAACTGCGCTTGATGAGCTTCGATGCTGTCTCGAATTAACTCATCCAGCGCAAAAGTCTCGGTGCGTTGACGGCCAGATACACTCAACGGATCAAGTATCCGGACACGCTTGCTAACGCTTTTCATTTCTGCCTGGAGCACGTTGAAGTGTGCACGAAGACTATCTGGAACCTCAGTACCTCGAAGACGATCAAGAGCCTTGAGCGCATTTTCGGAGGCCCGTGCAAGTTCGTGCGCAACCACCTCAACCATTAAACCCACACCAGCCATCTCAATCATTTGTTGACTTTCCTGCTCCACTTCTGTAATTCGCTGGCGGGCACGTGCCGCGAACTCAGTGAACTCGAACAAGGTCTGCTGAAGGTCTTCAATGGCTTCATCGCCTTCGGGGGGCGTCAGCCGCTTTAACCGGCGAATAGCATTTTTCGCCCTGTCTTCAAGGCGTGTGACTTGAGCTTGAGCGTCTGAAAGGTCAACCTTTTGATTCTTATACTGACGCTCGACGTCACGCATAAACGCGCCAAGTTGGTCCTGTACGGCAAAACGAATGACCTCGAGGAACACCTGTTGCTCTTGAGTGATCCGAAGGCCTTCCCGATTGGTTTGGTCAACTAGCTTAGGGTTGGACGTGCGTGAAATGCTCACCTTGCCGATGAACTGTGTCTTGTTCAGTGTGTACCCAGATCGACGCAATGCCTTTCTGTCGAGCTCAAGCCAATCGTCCTCGTCTTCACCATAAGGGAAGACGCGGAAACGATCACGGAACAGCATGATCCCCGACCACTTTTCCTGGAGCTCACGTACCGCTCGTTGCTCGCCAATTGCGTCGACACGTGACAGTCGACGACGATTGTACCAATGTGCCTCAAACGAGAACGGTCCGACGGTCCTAAGCGCACTATCCTCAATATGGGCGTCCCGCCCAAGAATAGTGCTCTGCAAGTCCTCCATCGACAAAGTTATGGTCTCAACCTCTTTTGGATGCTCGAATCCCAAGTCGAGAGCCTCGACGGTGCAGGAAAGAATGGGAGCGCCATCAATGATCTCGTAGCGCCCCTTGACACGGGCGTGCGCGGCATCAAGGAGTGCGGAGGGCATTATCGGAATCGCCTTCCGCTCGCTATTCCAGAAAATGGCGATTCGAGGTCGTTCTCCTGCGTCCAGAAATGGGTCGGTGAGGCGAGCGAAGTCATACTCCGCCATTTCTCGAGCTCGGGCCTCCGACCAGTTCTCGCTGAGGTTGCTGATGATAATGGATGTTCCGGACCAATTCGGACTGGGCTTTTCCGGACCAACTATTGGCGTAACTAATATCTGGTCAAGCATCGCGTCGACATCTGCGAAATCTTGCCAGTTGATTTCGAGAACGTTCAGCTGCTTGTCCATTGCACGCGCGGTTTCGACTCGTAAGCACTCTCCTAGGCGCATCGCAGAAAGTCGGCCGATCCCCTTCTCCCCAAGATAGGGAGACTCGCGATCGCCTCGATTTAGCGCAGCTTCCACCTCACGTTTACGCGACGGCGTACCTATGACGAGGAAGCTTCGCTCAAGATCGTCGAAAGACATACCAGTACCAGCGTCAGCAACAGTGATGGTGTTGTAGCGCGCTTGCGCCTCAGCAAGTCGATCTCGAAGTTCGTCACAATTAATGGCCGCTTCAATAGTCGCACTGAACCTCTCACGAGCCGAATTACTAGCGCTCCGGTCAAGCACAGATATGACATGTTCTTTCAAGCTCAATAAATCGCCGCCAGCATTTATCTTTTCCAAGGCCCGAAGGTATGAGCTACGCGAAAGAGGGATATCAAACCGGACCTCGACCCCCGTTTTTGTCCGGGCGTCGAAACCGTTCTTGATCAGCTCATAAAAGGCGATGATGTCCGAGCTGATCAACTCGGATCCGAGCTCCAAGACTGTCCGTGCTGTGATTCTAAACAAGCAGACTTATCCTTCTCTGTTGTACAAGACGAAGCAGGAACGAATGATTCTCAAGGAGAGATACCAATGTGTGATGGTGGTGAGTCGCTTGGTCAGTCTACAACCCAGCTCTCAGTCAACACGTGACATTGCGTAGGTACTTCCCTGCTTGGCCTTTGCAAAGGAAGTTCATTTATCACCTCTTACGACTGACCTTGCAATTTTGGCAGTCATCGAATTCGATCAAACTCCATCGTAGCAATATGCTCGATGGCCTCATTCAATGATCTGAACACCCGATTTGAGCACTGACGAACCATCTCGAAATATCGACTGAGAGAAGGATCCTCGATCTGGTCGACCAAGTAAATCTGCTTCCCGAGAGCTTTAGCGAAGCCGACCTCCAAAGCTAGCGAATAGCCACCTGGATTGGATGCTTCCATATTTGCCAACACAATCTCCGAATCACGGACAGCCGCCAAATCCCAACGTGTGTAATCCACCGGGTCCTCAATATCGTGAGCGCTGGGGTCCAATAGCTCGAAATCCGGTAGCTTAGACCTAACAACCGCTTGCCAGCCGGACCGGAATCCTCCGGCGAGGTAGATCTTCTTACGGCACAGAGGAGGCATTGTCTTCCCTTTTTAACTTCAGTTCGGCCACGGCAACCGAGAACGGCGTGGTCATTGCGCGCGAGTAAAAAGCGCCGCCCTGCTTAAACAGCAACAGCGCCGTACCGAAAAGCAGGATTACCTGTACAAACCAAGGCGGCACTTGCTTGTAGCTATACAGAAGCTCCGGTTGGAGATGGAAGCATACTAGGTAGTCAATACCGATGATCAGCAAAGCCGACCCTACACCGCTACAAAGCAACGAAACGAACATGAACCTGCGTCCAATCGATGCTGCCTCGGCCGAAATCGACAAGGCGACACTCCTCAGATCATGAAAACTCCAGGTGATCGCACCGGCACTTTGCTGGGCCTTCACAAGATCGACAAACCACCTATAAGACTCTCGGCTCTCCGCCGCCGCCTGATCGAAAGCACGCGAGAGTCTCGAACGTTGAAGTAGCGGCTTTATAGCATTTTCATACACGGCCAAAAGCACATGCCCCAATGCGAAGAGCAAGCCCGCCAATGTCACGGCAAACCCAGCCCCCTCACTCAGCTTGGCTAAAGATTGTAGATGGCCCGGGCCCAGATGCATCAGGACCAATCCAGTCGCAAGCACTGAGCCAGGGACCCATGCACCGATTAGGTCGTTGAAAAATTTTGCAATGGTCTCGACTGCGTCATCGATCTTCATAACTGATTTCCTTGATTATCACTCTCAGATCGAATAGCCGCCACAACAGCCTCAATGTCCTGGTCAGACAGGAACGGGGCTTGAGCGAAAACCAGACCTTGTTCTCCATTAAGCTTTGCAGCTAAGTGCCCTCGTCCAAGCAGAAGCTCCGCCCCGGGTCGATCTAGGGCGATTTTAGAAGTAGCTTCACTGGCTACCTTCAGAATCAACCGATTACCTAAGTTCTCGCGAAGCTGCATCGGCATAACGTCCTTATCTGGCCGTTGAGCCGCAAAGATGAGATGAATACCCGCTGCTCGCGCCTTCACCCCCAGTCTCTGAACAGCCGCACCAACGGCCGCTTTGTAAGCATCATCAAGCATCCAGTCGGCGAACTCGTCATGTACTAGGAAGACCATCGGAAGCCGTTCAGACTCAGAAACCTTCGAATTGTAGGTCGGCAGATCACGTGCCCTGGCCTGTGCAAAGGCACGATAACGGTCTTCCATCTCCTGGACCAGAGAATCGAGGACCTCGGTGGCCCTCTCTTTAGTAGTGACAATTTTCTCGCGCATGTTGGGCAAGTCCGCCAAGGGGACGTAATCCACCCCCATTTTAGGATCGATTAACACGATCTGAGCGAGCTCTTTAGGGTTGGTTGCTGCGATGTCCAAAAGCAGCGCTTGAATCAATACGGACTTGCCGCTACCGGTAGCACCTGCCACAAGTGAGTGGGGCTCGTGCGAGGAAAGCCCCCCAAACTCTGCTCCTAGATTTAGATATAACAACGCACCGTTGATTTCTTGAAGTCCAAGCAGGAAAGAAGTGTTAATACCCGCAACATTGCGGTTAAGCTCACGGCGCGACCATAGCTCCCAAAGCGATACCGCTTGCCGTTTGGCTCCTGCAACAGTGACTACGATTTCACCCGGCTTAGGCTGCACCGTCACCAAGCTAATAGCGTGAGTGGTCAGAAGTTGCGTACGCTTGTTCTCGATATCCTCTATCCGTAGGCGATCCGAGCCAGCCAAGCGAATCAAGCAGCCATTAGGCGTCAGACGCGTGCCGAGGATCGACGCCTGAAAACCATAGCTGTTCAGGGCTTTCTTGAGATTTTTGCTGACATCCTGGGCCCATGCCTCACGCTCAGCGTCAGCCACAGCTCCACCGGAATACTTGGAAGCCACCAGCATGGCCAGCGCCGAGCGTCCAGCGGCAGCACCTGTAAGCACATCGCCCGATTGGGAATCTTGCATGGCCATCGGCTCTGATGGATTCGACAGAATCGAGGGGAGTTCTACTACAGGTTCCTCAGAAGTCTCCTCGGTAGCATCCGCCAGGACGTTGCCGAGCTGGTTAATTGCAGTCAACCAAGTAACACGAGGCGCCGGCCTCTTGAAACCATGCCCAACCCAGGGCTCATGCGCTCCAATACCCGATCTAGCCTCACATACTCCAGTTTCCTTAGCATAGGCTTCAACGAGCTTGCGCAAATCGGGCCTGTCAAATACTTCTTGCCATGCCTTCACACCATCGACCTCCTCCAGTAGCTCTTGTTCGGAAGCCACCCCCCCTCCAGCGTCAGAAGTGTGGACGTAGATCTGTGAGTAGCCGCGAAGAGAAATCTCCACGTCCCCCTCACGTAGCTTGGAGCGGGTTCGCTCCATAAGCCCTGTCATACCAGGCGGGATTTCAGCATCGATAAGCATATCCGCCAAGCGTGCTAACCACACATCACGGTCCATTCGCCCCGGCTTACCGAACAAGGCCTCGCGGAACAATCCCAAGGTGGCCAGAAGCTGGTCCTTGGAGTCGCGGCGAGCTTTTGCCAATCCATCCACACCGACGTACTTAGCTTCCACTATCGCTATGACGACAAGGATGCCTTCCTCAGTCTCCTCGACATTCAATGCGAGGATGTCAGCGATCCTGCTCTCAGGCTGAGAAAGCCAACTCGCGTAGTCATCGAGAAGGAAATAGGCGGTGAGTGTCCTGCCGCTAACACCTTGCTTGAACTCGTCGGAGAGCAGTTGACGACTAAGCACTAAACCAATCATTTCTCCTGCGGAAATACCTCGTTTAGCCGCACGCAAAACGATATCACCAGACACGGATAAAGCATCTCGTTTTGCCTTTTCGACCGCGAACTGAATCTCATCAGCACTAAGCTGCAGGTTAAGTTCCTCTAAACGCCTACGGACCAACACACTAAGAAGCCGCAGCTCAGAGGTAGAGCTGACAATCATGTTGCGCCCGTTGGTGGAGCCCCGCCGGTAGCGGACGACTTGGATGTTGTTGTGCTGAAGCTGTCTTTTGTCCAGTAACTCGTCATAAGTCGCAACCCATTCCGCCAAGTCGTGCGCGTCCTTAATCATAGCGGCCAGAGCTGGGCTTTGAAGGGAGATACGCCTAGCAGGCAGGAACCGCTCGTTAGGTAATGCGTCTGTTTGCCGACATACAGCAGCCACGGCAGAGACGTAGAACCATCCAGTGGAGGTTTGCCATGGGCAGGTGAGAAAAGTCGTCGACTTTAGTTCATTCTCACCAGAGACGCTCCGATACGACAAGCGAGACGGAGCATGCTCAAAACTGTGCCGGTCATTGCTCCAAGCCACTGGCAGCCACTCGGTTTGAGCTGCACGGGCGACAACATCGTGAAGGAAAGCTACATCGAAAGCCTTGAAGCCCTTGGCACTCTCGCTAGTGGTCGCCGATATCGGCGTCACTGAGATACGCAACCTCGAAATGAAGTTGTCGCTCGTCTCGCTGACCACTGGGAGGTCTGGATCGTCGCCGGCCTTATTCACTAGCTCGCCATAGACACTGCGGAGCTTCGCTGGGTCGGAGTGGCGGACCGATACACTGCATTGGAGCTTGCCCGCCCCCTGAATTGACGAAAGCTCACGCACTGTAGCCAATGGAAGCTCCGCAGCATCGGCGTTGTAAAGCACTACGCTAAGATTAGAGGCCTCGTGGGGCTGTAAGCCGACATAACGCTCCAACAGCTCTCTAGCTTGCTTGGCTGCCAAGCTTGGATCCACGTCGGTCATCGCATCTTCCGAGCCGCGAGTGGGGGACTCCAAGAGGCTGTATCCGTTGACCGTACTACTCTCGGAGACCAATACAGGCGCACCCGCTTTGTTAAGAACGGCTATCTCCGGATAGAACGGGTGCGCGATCTCATCGGAGAATTCACGCATGAAGATTTCACGATCCCCATAGAGAATGCTATTGCTAGACAGTAAATGTGTGGCAAAACCAGCAACGCGACGCGACTTCACTGCCAGTGCTTTCATCCGCTCGGGATGCCACGGAGGGATGATTAATGCCGGGTTGTCACCAGCGACACGGACCGTCCCGATTGAGAGTACTTCGGACACCAGCTTGGCCCGGCACACATCTCCCCGGGCCTGAGTCATCAAAGTAGACAGGAGCGCTCCGAAGGACTCAGCCTGGCGCATGACCGCTTCACCATGCAGGCCGATCTCGATGAAGTCCTTCATCGCTTGGTTGTAGTCCTCTTCAAACTTGTCCCAAGCCGCACGAATCTCAACATGCTGCGAACTGGTGAGCCGCCCCTCGTCTACCAGTCCCTTGATCCGACTCTTGATCTCTGCCCTGAAGCTTTTCAACTTATTGGGTGGTGGTACCAGCGAACCAGCATCACGGGCGAATGTAGCCTCTAAGGTGCCAGTGTCCAGCAGCGAGACACTTTGAACCCCGCCTTTCTTGCTGACCAAACGTCGCGGAACTTCAGTGCTGCCTATCGCCCCCTTCTCAAACAGCCGGCGCATATCCGCTGCCATCGACAATCCGATCGACGTAGGGCGGTAGCTCCACAGAAGCTGAGTCTTTTGGAGAATTATCTCCTTACCCTTGGTCTTTTGAACCAGAGCCACGTCGAATTTGATCTGGAGCGAGGCGCGCGACAGCGAAGCGCTGGGCTTAACCTTGTTCTTCTTGTCGTTGCGTAGTTCCTTTTCCTTTGCGAAGAAGTTTTCATAGCTGAAGAGAGGATCGGGCAAATTGATATTGCCCATCCGCTCAATCTTCCATTCGGCCTTAGAGCCCATTAGCTCGCGCAGGCCTCGATACATTGCAGAAAAGTAGCAGCCAGCATCATAGTTAAAACGCTCTCGCCACTCCTTCCTACCTTTAGTAACAGTAAACCTCAGAATCCGCTCGTCTTCTGCTTCACGCAGGCCAGCATGTAAACTGTGGACCACCCGTGCGAAACCCTCGAAGAAGTCCCAACACTCAATAGGTTTGCCATAAAGGGCTTTTTCCCAACGGGCGCATAGTTTCGAATCTTGCTCCAAGAGACGGCGATTTTTAGCGAAGAATTCTTCGTCCTCCTCCCCAAAATCGGCTCGACGCTCCCTACCCTTCAAATCCTCAAGGAGCGTCCTACCCTCTGCATCCAATGAATTTTCAGGTTCGCATTCGTGGTCGAAGAAGCGGATCGTGGAGTCCGCCAGACCTAGTAATCTCTCCTTGGGCTTGTCGAACGCAAGATAAACGCCATCAGATTCCCATTCAAACTTCGAGAGTTCGGAAGCAGCATACGCGTCGCCAGCAGGAGCCTCTACGAAAGCCTCCAAAGCTTCGCGCGCTCCGTCAGCTATCTCGGCGGCATGATCACCAATACGTTCACGGAGCTCCTCGGGATCCAGCGGCTGGCCATTCTGTCGCTGCTTTTTGAGGAGCGGCGCACGCTGAGCGAATAACTTGACGAAACCTTTTTGCCAAGACTTGCTGGAAGCCGCGTAGCTCTTGGCGTTCGCAAAGTAGGAGCTATCTCTAGGAAGGCCAGCCTTGGGCAAAGCATGACCAACTGCATTACGGATCGCCAAGCCCCGGGTTGAAATAGCCTCCACAACCTCTGCGCAAAACTCGCCAAGCTGGACCAGCGAAAGCTCAGACGACGCCAGCAAACCGCCAATAGCTGCGTCGAACACGGCACAATCATCCAACACAGGGGAGACTCCCCCGGCATGCAAGGCAGCCTCTACCCAAGGTTCGGGATCAGTGCGCATCTCTTTTGCGCCGATGGACATCACATGGCCCAATGTATCAGCTAGATTCTGCTCGTTACCATTGGCAGTCAGAATAGCTGCCTTAACCGTTTCAGCATTATTGCGGACGAAGCCAGCGTTGTGCTGTATCAGCGTTTCGGCTGGTAACCCTTGCCCCTCGACTAAAGCTTCGGGGATCATCAGATCCACCTTTGGGGAAAGGTCGGGATTGGCCAGAATTGCTCGCACTACTGCAGCAATTTGCCCGGCGGAGAGTTTATCAAGGCGAAAAAGTGCAGCCGAGTCACCAGGGCTCCCCGGACTGGAAAGACGCTGAGCAAGAATACTCGCGCCGACGCGCCCAATAATGCGATCAGTCAGCATGCAGACTCTCCCTCGAGCGCGAACGGATTTTCAACAAATGAGCAAGAGTCGGAGAGCCTGCGTACAAGGCCTAATCCGACAAGTCGAGCTTCGAGGTTATCCCGATTCTCACTGAGCTCCTCTTGGTCTACGAATTTGCCCTCCACAAGACGCGAGCCCTCGGCGTCGCCAATTACCAAGCCATACCGACGTTTGGCCTCAGCCAAAAATTCATCAAACTGCATCCGATCGTCGACGATAGCCACAACGATCGACTTAAGCAGCCGGTCGTTTGGGGCATAACGTGTACGTCTGGACAGACGACGAGAGCTCAAGCCTATAGCTCGAGACCAGGAAGCATGTATCTTTCCAAAATGCTGCCCATGACGCGACAGAGCAAGGTCTACTAAGTTGTCAACCAACACATCCGGGGCCTTGCTGGAGGAGTCCTCATCATCACTGCCATCGGTCGATGGCCACTGGAAAATCTCGCGCATGAGCTTGATGCGATCAGCCTCTGGGAACTCGCTTGAGCCGGCCGCAATCCAAATCGGATTCCGGCGAACCGATTCAACGTGCGAGCGAACTGCCTTAGCTGGAAGGCCCTGATTAAATTGATAACTATCGCCTGAAAGCGCTCGTACCTTTGTACGCGTCTTGGAAACTATTTCGCAAACAAGCTCCACCGGATCGTCGTCGCCTGATTGGTATTTCGCCCGCTCCAGAAAATAAATAAGCATGTTGAGCCCTGTAATAGCGATCAGGTGCTCTAATGCGTCATAGATCGGCATGTCTCTATTAAGGATCGCCAACCAGTCTTCGCAGATTTGATCGAATCGCGGGTTACTGGCTTCGGGTAGATACCCGGTCGGACGCGGATCTTCCGCGAGCTGAGGCTCGCCTTGAAGAGCCCGAGCGAGCCGATTCATTGGTGCTTCTCGATCGAACAAGCGAGCAGAAAGTATCCCGCCAAGCTCCGCGCCCCTCTTAGATCTTGTAAGCATCAAGTAAAGCAACTCACCTGAGCGAGCGAAGAATCGCCTGTCGTTGCTCATCTTCCCTCGAGCATCGATCTCCAAATCCTCATAGAGCGCGTCGGGACCGAAGGGAAACGTAAACTTGGAGCTCCAACGCTTATTGCTACGCGACTCGAACGACGATGACCGAAGCAACTCGATAGTCTTGGCAAAGTCGTCAAAAGTGGAGAATGACTGTCGCAGGTAAGACATATCTTCGTCACCGTTCCCCATAGCCCCCTCTAAAAACTTAAGGGACCACTGTCTCCACTTCTCATCCTCGGACAATGCGCTCTCGGCGATCGACTCAACGAAGGGATTATTGAAAAGCAAGCCTCGCAGTCGAAGCTGCCGTTGTGGCCGGAACTTAACCACACCATCAGGATGAGGGCTTAGCGGGCACTTAAGATTCGAACCAAGAACGCCCAGAAACTCCAACACGATCAAGTGAGGAAGCTGTTCGTCATAAAGCCGATGCCCCCAAATATTCTCGTCTACACAGAAATTTACACTCTTGATCTCCGGCCGCTTGATCACACCATTCATGCCGGAGCCCTCACCATCACGGGGCGTGAAAATCCTCGGCCTCCGGGCTCTATCTCAATGAAGTTCAAAGCCAATGCTGAGGTATCACCACCAACCTCGTCATCGTCACCTGCGAAACCGAGCTTGCGGACCAGTTCGGCTTTACGCAGAAGCTTGGCCTTGAAGGCGAGCAAATCCTCAAGACACTCATTTGAGAAGCTAGCCGGTAAAGCACCCTCGGCCACTCTTGAGAGGAACTCGTGGCGGATTGGCGTGAGATCAAAGCTGACCGAATGGCGTTGACTAGGAGACAACGATATATCTAGCAGCGGCCGGCCAGACTCCTCACTGAGGCGTATGGCCATTCCAACTCCACCTTGTCTACGCGAAGGAGTCTCGTGATCGCAAAGCACGCTCACTCGGCTCTGAGTAAAACCGCCTGAACTAGCGATGAATATACGGTCAACATTCTCCAAAAGTAGGCCCGTCAGAACGCGATTGAGCCCCTTTGCGATGCGCCCGCGAGTACTATCACTCACTGGATTTTTGGCCTGTAGTGCGTTGATGATGCTCAGGTAATCGCCTGCAAAGCGAAATGCAGTCATAGACCAGCGGCAGTACCCGTTTTCATTTTCCGGAAGAGTGAAGTAAAGCCGGCGACGTTGTGTGTCGAGCATCTCTAAAAATCCGCTGGCTCCGTCGTCCAAACGAACGCTTTCATATCCTTCCAAATAAGCATCTTGGGCAGCGTTGAAGGCTGGTGTGGCGCCGTAGATAGGATCAGAGGCAATAAACCGCGCGAAGTCTGCTTGTAATTTCAAATCATCCTTGCCGTACACCAGCAAACCATCCACCGCGTTGGTAGTCTCCTCACCAACGCCAAAGCTAGCCATTGCCTTAAAAACGGGACGTGTGGATGATCTCCGCTTGGGTAGGTTTGCACCGAACGCGTTAGAGTAAATGCTGGCATTACCAATGCTGTTCCCGTCTTGAATCTTGGCAACATCTGCACAGGTCATCAGATTCTCTTTTGCAACCTTTGCGTCGGCGTGCCCCAAAACCATGTTCGAACACAGCGCCAACAGATCGCGAATGGGAAGATGCCGACCGTTCAAACGCGCGATCTCAACCAAGTCACCCAAACGATGAGCAAGTTGCCCATCATCACCATCGCCCAATAACCGACGGCGGTTCTCATCGATTGGACATACTTTGCCATTAGATGACAGTGAACAACTCTTGCAGCTATCCCATCCAGGATGGCTTGCCACAGCCCTAGCCACCTCGTCGAATGTTTTTCGGTTCGTCGTCCGGCTCAGATCGAAAACAACAAGTCGGTCAGGATCAGGCCCAGCTTGAAGGAACCGATCTTGTAATGGTTTTCGAAGGGGATGAGCCCGGCCCTGGCGCTTACCTAAGTCCTTCAGCCTATCAAGGAGCTGGCCATGGTTGGCTGCGATGACGACGATTTCGGAGTCATTCCCACCAAGCACAGATCGTTCTAGACGCTCGAGCGGCAGGTCACTTTCCTCTCCGTTGAGTTCCGTGAGGTCTTTGATAAACACGACAATGCGACCATCAGGAAGCTTGAGCTCTTTGATATTTCCCTTGCTAGACCAAACCATGGGATCTCCACCGATTTGAGCCCACAAAGCTCGGCAGTGATAAGTTTTTCCGTCACCAGCAGTTCCTGCGATCAGCATTGAGCCTGAAGCTTTCGACTTAATGTGTAGGACCATCGCATCGAGCAACGGCGTCGACAGTTGAATAGGAACGACTCTAGCTCGTCCTAATGCGCCGGCGACATACTCATCGAACATCGTCAGATTACTGGAGGTTGGTCCATAGCTCCGAAGGAAGCGGACCCAAATGCTTGCAGGAGGGGTAGAGTGGTCCATCAGTGATGCTGATTGTGGGTTATTCATTGGCCATCCCTCCGCACTTCGTCCATTAATTGTTTGGTGCATCCGACGCTAAAAGCAATTCAGCCTGCCCATTATGCCATAGCGCCACTATGCGATGGCGCGGCGGAAAATTACTACATTAGTGACGAGTTTTTGAGGGATGCGTCATTATCTATGATGCTCGTCTTGGGAAGAAATATCCCAATGTTTACGAAGCAACAAAAATCCTCCAAGGTATACGTAGATGCCCTTTGATGAGCGAATTCTTAACGGTATGGGAGTGCTGGCGGCCGTAGTCAACAATGGCAGCTTCGCATCGGCAGCACAGGCGCTAGACATGACACCTTCAGGTGTAAGCAGAGCGGTCCAGCGGTTCGAAAACCGACTGGGGATTCGCGTCTTCGACCGTACAACCCGCGCCGTATCGCTGACTGATGAGGGCCAACAGCTTTTCGATCATATCCTCCCATTGCTGGAAGGTCTGGAGGAGGCGACGACCCAAGCACTGCTGGGGCATGGTGATGTAAGTGGAAAGATTCGAGTGAATGTTCACCCGTTTTTTTCACAACTTATCCTCGGTCCTGGCCTTGATCGCTTCCTCCGTACTCATCCTAATCTGACGCTTGATCTAGTCGCGCGGGAACAACTTGGCGACATGGTTGCGGATGGTTTCGACCTGGCCATTCGTTTTGGTGAGCCAAAACCCTCTCGATTGGTCGCAAAGAAAATACTGGAGACCCGTATCCTGACCGTGGCTTCGCCGGCATACATCGAGCGCTGCGGAATCCCCAGCTCCCCCCTGGAACTGCAAAACGGGTCACACAATTGCATTCAATTTCGCGACCCGGAAACGTCGCGACCCTTTACGTGGGCGTTCCGAAAGGGGAAAGAGCAGTTCGAACTTGCCTTGGGCGGCCAACTACTGGTCAACGATGTCGGTACGTTGCACGGGGCTTGCCTTGCCGGCTATGGCATTGCTCAAGTGATGGCCCTTGGGGTGGGCCACTGGCTGTCCAGTGGCGAGTTGGTGAGCGTACTCCAAGACTGGTCAGACGAATGCTTTCCGCTGTATGCCATGTACCCCTCACGCAAACATCTACCCGCCAAGACACGAGCTTTTATGGCCTTCGTAGCGTCGATCGTGGATTAAACCGCTCCGCTACGCGATCTCCCAAATCGTCAAACTCTCCTCGAAGCATCACCTTACACTGCCAACAAACGAAGCGATGCGTCCGAGAACTCTATAACTCTGCCTGACTACATCTGATGTCCAAACTTAAACGTCCCACGTAGTTTTCCGCATCTATGCGATAAAAAAACTATCACTGCCCCGCCACGCTACAACGACGATACGGCTGAAAAGCTAACGTTATCAAGGATAATCGTGATTTTTTGACGCCTACGAAAATTAAATTCGTGACGGTTCGTCATCATTCAATTGACAGTTGATGCGTCGCACAAGTCCACCTCGATTGATAGCCTGCAATCAATCGTTAACGCCACCTCATCACCTCGAGATGGCCCCATTCAGGAGATTGGACATGAGCAACAAGGCAACCGTATTGATCGTTGGCGCCTCCCGAGGTCTTGGCCTGGCGCTCGCCGAGGAATACTGCACCCGTGGCTGGCAAGTGATTGCGACTTCCCGTGGAAGCTCGGAAGGGCTGGAGAAACTGCAGCGTCGCTTTGGCGCTTCGCTGGAGATTGAGCAAGTCGACATCGTCAACCTGGAGTCCGCCAAAGCGCTTCGTCAGCGCCTGGACGTTCGTGGGCTGGATGTGCTTTTCGTCAACGCAGGCATCTGCAAGGCCAACGAACTGAACTCCCTGCAGGTCGAGGAAAAAGACTACCTGGACATGCTGCTGACCAATGCCCTGAGCCCGATGCGCCTCATCGAGCTGTTCTACGACCGCCTGAACGCCAAGGGTGTTGCGGCCGTCATGTCTTCGGAGCTGGGCAGCATCACCGACGCCAACGGATTCTGGGAGCTCTACAGCTCGAGCAAGGCAGCACTGAACATGCTGATGAAGCATTTCCACGCGCGCCACGCCGAAGACACCCGTGCCTTGCTCGCAATCGCTCCAGGCTGGGTGCGTACCGATATGGGCACAGATGCCGCGCTGCTGGACGTATCCGAAAGCATTCCGTTGGTGGTGGATGTAGTGACCAGCAATGCTGGAGTTCCGGGTCTGAGTTTCACCGATCGCCACGGCAACCAACTGCCTTGGTAAACCGCTCAAATTCACCGAACTCCCAGGATTGCGGCGGGTGACAACATGACATTGCAGATCGAAAGCACTGAATATCTGATAGTGGGTGGCGGAGCTGCGGGTTGCGTGCTGGCCAACCGGCTCTCCCGCGATCCGGCCAACCGTGTAGTGCTTCTGGAAGCCGGCCCGGACACCCCTCCGAGCGATACGCCCGAAGACATCCTTGACACCTATCCTGGCCGGGCGATGGCCAACATGAAGTATTTCTGGCCCACTCTCAAGGCCCGTCGAGGTAGTGGTGACTATCTTTCCCAGCAAGGACAGACTCCGGCCTTCTTCCATCAGGCGCGTGTGATGGGTGGCGGGTCCAGTATCAATGCCCAGATCGCGCTACGGGGCCTGCCCAGGGATTTTGACGCGTGGGCAGCACAGGGCGCCAAAGGTTGGGATTGGGAGTCGGTGCTGCCGTACTTTCGCAAGCTGGAAACCGACGTGGATTTCAATAACGATCTGCACGGTTCAAACGGCCCGGTGATTGTCCGGCGCGTGCCACGAGCCGACTGGGACCCCTTCACCCAGGCGGTGGGCGACGCTTGGGAGCAACAAGGTCACGCGTACATCCCGGACCTTAACAGCGAGGCCGGTGATGGTTTCAGCTCGGTGCCGTTTTCCAACGACGGTCACGTGCGCTGGTCCGCTGCGCGCAGCTACTTGACGCAAGCCGTACGCAGCCGCCCCAACCTGCGCATCCTGCCCAATACCGAGGTCACTCGTGTGCGTTTCGAGGGCACCCGTGCCGTCGGTGTGGATGCCCATCACAACCGGCAAACCATCGCGATCGATGCCGAGCACGTGATCCTATCTGCTGGGGGCATCCATACTCCCAAGCTACTGCTGCTGTCCGGTATCGGGCCTAAAAAGCATCTAAAGGAAGTCGGCATTGCGGTGGTGCTGGATAAGCCTGGGGTGGGTGCAAACCTGCAGGACCATCCCAGCATCTACGTCTCCTGCTTCATGCCTGCGGGCATTCGGACGGCACCCCATTACATCGGCCCTGCCAGCTACCTGCGCTACTCATCAGGGGTTGAAGGCTGTCCCGAATCCGACATGGTGATCGTCTCGGCCGGGCGCTCAGGGTGGCATGCCGTGGGGAGGCAATTGGCAACACTGGTACCATTCATTGGCATCCCATTTTCTCGCGGACACGTGCGCCTGGCCTCCAGGGATTGGCAGCAAGCGCCTGATGTGTGTTTCAACTTTCTGGACGATCATCGCGACCGTCAGCGGATGATCAACGCCTTCCGCACCAGTGCCGAAATGCTCATGCACAGTGCCTTGTCCAAGGTGATAGACAATCCATTCCCATCGATGTTTACCGAGCGGGTGGTAAGCCTGTCGGTGCCGAACCTGCGCAACCGAGCGATTACAAAGCTCGCCGCCTCGCTGTTGGATATAGGTAGTGGGGTCCGTACGTTCCTGATGGACAACTTCGTCAACGAAGGCCCTCACCTGACCGACTTGCTGCAGGATGATGAAGCGATGTTTGACTACGTATGTAACGCCGTGGTCAGCCTGTGGCACCCAAGCTGCACCTGCCGCATGGGTGCTGCCGATGATCCGATGGCTGTGACCAGCCCTGAGGGGAAAGTGTACGGCATCGACCGGCTGATCATCGCCGATGCGTCGGCAATGCCGAGCGTCCCCACCACCAATACAAACTTGCCAACACTCATGCTGGCCGAACGCATCGCCGATCAACTTCTAGCTGAAAAAGCCCGAACTACGCGCGCCGCTTAAATCAACTGAACCACAACTTCCAAAGTATTCAAGTAACGGCTTGAGGCTTTTGCACACCTGTGAAATAGAGGAATAGTGAGATGAGTACTGAAGAAAAAAACCAATACACGATGCTGATCAATGGCCACGCCGTAGCTGGTGCTGGCGCAGCACGCGTGATCAACCCTGCCACTGGCGAAAGTTTTGCCTTGCGCCCGGTGGCCTCTCTTGCCCAACTTGACCAGGCCGTTGAGGCGGCCCGTGTTGCTCAGGTTTCCTGGGCAACTACCACGATAGAAGAACGCCAGGCAGTTTTGCGCCGCATGGCAGATCGCATCGAGGCGGAAACCGAAAAACTGGCAAATGTCCTGACCCTTGAACAAGGAAAACCACTGCGCGATTCGCGTGGTGAAATCGGCCTGTTAGTTGCCACTATCCGCCAATTCTCAACGATGTCCCTGAAAGGAGAAGTGATCGAGGATAACGAAACCAACCGAGTCGAAACCCAGTACCGCCCATATGGTGTTGTTGCTGCGATCGTGCCATGGAACTTCCCATTGGGCTTAATCGGGAACAAGCTGCCTCCGGCGCTGCTGGCGGGAAATACTGTCGTTATCAAACCGGCTTCGAGCACCCCCCTGTCAGCTCTGGTTCTGGGGGAGATAATTGCTGATGTTGTGCCAGCAGGCACCGTCAACGTGATATCTGACAATGGCGGACTAGGCGGCCCACTCAGCGAACACCCCGATGTCGCTAAGGTCGCGTTCACGGGCTCTACTGCGACAGGAAAAATTGTCGCCAAAGCTGCCCTCAACGACCTACGGCGTGTAACGCTTGAATTGGGTGGTAACGACGCCGCTATTGTGCTGGACGACGTTGATCCCAAGGCGATTGCTCCCTACATCTTTGGAACCAGCTTCGCCAATACCGGGCAAGTCTGCTACGCCATCAAACGGGTATACGCACAGGCTGGTATCTACGACGAGCTCTGCAACGAGATCGCGCGCCTTGCCGACGCGGCAGTGGTAGGAGACGGCATGGACGAGGCAACTCAGTTCGGTCCCCTGCAAAACATCAAGCAGTACGAGACGACCCTTCGGTACCTCGAGATCGCCAAGCGGGATGGAAATATTATCGCTGGCGGCAACGTGATTGACCGTCCCGGTTACTTCATTCGCCCCACCGTCGTTCGCGACATTGACGACAGCTCGCCGCTGGTCACCGAAGAGCAATTCGGACCGGTTCTGCCCATCGTGCGCATTGTCGATGAGGAAGAAGGTCTTCGCCTGGCAAACGCGTCTGAATATGCGCTGGGCGGCTCGGTGTGGTCATCCAATCCGCAGCGCGCCGCCAACGTGGCCGCCCGCCTGGAGGCCGGGAACATTTGGGTTAACCAGCACCTACGCCTCGCGCCACACATTCCTCTGTCCCCAGCGAAGCAATCGGGGGTCGGCATTGAGCTAACTCAAGATGGATTAAAAGACTTTGCGCAGATGGTCGTTCTCGACATTCGTAAATGATCGCACGTTGGCCCTGGCAACCCCGGGGCCGACACGTTCCAGGAGCTTCCATGTCAATACATAACCGACCTGATGTGGGTGGTGTATGCACATCTGCCGCGGGGGTAACCCCATCCAGACTATTGCTCTTGTCGACCGCCGCTGGCGTCGGCGTAGCGAACCTATTTTACAACCAGCCCCTTCTGGATCAGATGACCACCGATATGCAGGCCAGTCCGGCCAGCATTGGTCTGGTACCTTCACTGACTCAAGCAGGCTATGCCATAGGCATACTGCTAGTGGTACCGCTTGGCGACATGATCTCACGCCGTAAGTTGATCATGATCTCTGCGGCGCTGACATCCTTGATTCTGTTCGGGACGGCCTTCAGTACGGGGCTGTCCTCACTTCTTGTACTCAGTGCGTGGTTGGGGTTGAGCAACATGACCCCACAGCTGTTGCTACCCTTGGCCGCTCAAATGGCCGCGCCCGGCAAACGCGGCCAGGTGGTCGGGATGATGTTGAGTGGGATATTCGCTGGTGTTTTGCTTTCCAGGACGGTCGCAGGTTTTGTCGGAGAAGCCTGGGGATGGCGATACCTGTTCATGGGCGCAGCCATCGTGCAAGCGAGCGTATTACTAATGCTCTACCGCACTCTCCCGCATAACCGCCCCACCTACACTGGACGCTACTTTGACCTGCTGAAAACCATCGTACAACTGTTACGCGACCAGCCCGTGCTGCGCGAGGCATGCCTTTTCGGCGCCACGCTGTTCGGAGCATTCATGGTGTTCTGGTCCAGCTTGATCCACCTGATGTCATCCGAACCCTTCAACCTGGGGCCGGATGCGGTGGGCATATACGGCATTGTCGGAGTCGGGGCAGCCGTGTTGAGTCCGATCGCAGGCAAGATGGCAGACCGCGGCCATGCGCGCAGCTTTGCCGCCAGCATGGTGGTGCTGGCAATCATCTCTTTTGGAATTTTGTGGAAATGGCAAACCAGTCTGATCGGGATAGGTATCGGCGTGCTGGCTCTGGACCTGGGCGTTCAACTGGCGCATGTGGCCAATCAGAGCCGAATTCTTCACGGCGCACCTGAGGCGCAAAGTCGGATTCAAACAGCTTACATGACAGCTTACTTTGGGGGCGGCGGTATGGGTGCCGCAATCGGAACAGTGGCTTGGCAATCGTATGGTTGGACTGGCGTGTGCATCGCTGGCGCCGCACTCTTGTGCATTCCACTTACACGCTGTCTTTTTCCTCTCAACACTGCGAAGTAACCAATCACTTGGAAATTACGTCCAGATGCACTTAAGGTAGATGGATGCTCATACGCTGTATGGACAGAGGAATCGACTCGCAAACATTCCCTGAGGGGCTGTTTTATATTGGCGCATGTTTTCTCGAATACAAAGGAACCCATGGACCGATTTACAAGCATGAACATCTTCGTGAAGGTCGTCGAAAAAGGCAGTTTTTCAGCAGCGGCGGAGTCATGTGGGCTGACTTCCACCATGGTGGGAAACCATGTCAGATCTCTTGAAGAACATCTAGGTACGCGTCTCCTGATCAGGACCACACGACACCACTCTTTAAGCGACGCAGGACAGGAATACTACGAAAAGTGCATCACTATTCTTGGCTTGCTTACAGAAGCGGAGACCGCGGCCCAGGAAATGCGGTCAACGCCAAAAGGATCGCTCAGAGTATCCGCCCCCGTCAACTTCGGGAGTGAAGGTCTTGCCCCGGTCATCGCTTCATATTCTCAAGCCTACCCCGAAGTGACCGTCGAACTGTCACTGGACAACCGAATCGTTGATATTGCCAAGGAGGGGTTTGATCTTGCCATTCGGGTCGGGATGTTGCCGGATTCTTCGCACCTCGTGGCTCGACCTCTTAAAGCTTCACGTAGGGTGCTGTGCGCATCACCCGAATACCTGGAGAGAATGGGCAAACCCCAAACCATTCAGGAACTCACCAAGCACAACTGTCTGTGCTTTGCATATCCGAACGGCCCCGAGCGAGACTGGCGATTCACCACTGAAGACGGCGCTCACGACCTGGTTCATGTTCAAGGCACCATGAGTGTCAACAACGGGCACGCACTTCGCTCAGCTGCACTCTCTGGTCTGGGGATCATTTTTCAGCCGGAATCACTGGTCAGGGCTTATCTTGAGAGCGGAAAACTCGTGTGGATCTTGCCGCAGAAAACGATTCACGTGTCTCCTCTGCAGCTTGTTTATGTGCAAGATCGCCAAATGCCACCTAAAACAAAGACATTTATTGCCTTCCTGCTAGAACACTTCTCCTGAACTCAGCCTCCTAACTGAAGGCGCCGAAATCGGAATCGGTTTTAAACAGAGGGGCTACCTGACATCCCTCCTAGTTCCCAAGCGTGGTGAGCATAGCCGTTACATCGCGCCGTGCCAGCGCCCTGCTATGGATGCTATGTCCAGCGAGAATCCGTTCGCGCCATCACCACGCTAATCCAACTAATTGAATTTAAATATATTTTCTTATTAGAAAGCAAAACTTCCTACAGCTGAAAGTTATGCGCCCTTTCTCGACTGATCATCCAGCAGCATGATCAATACAGGAAAAATATTCAGGTCGCTGCTCGAATGCCTGCTGTTTCATTTCAGCACGACTCCGAAAAACCTGTTCCCAATATAAAAACAAAGGGGTCAATTTCATGTCTGCTCACGTCATCCTTCCCCGGATACTTCAGCTTGGGAAAGGGGCGAGCCAGCTCGCTCATAAAGTACTCGCAAGCCTCGGCTGTCGGCGTCCGCTGCTCATCACGGACGCGATGATGGTCAAGCTGGGATACGCCCAGCAAATCCAGCAAGTCCTGGCATCCCATGGGCTACAAGTCGATATTTTCTCGCAGACTGTGCCCGAGCCAACCGTGTCCTCAATTCAGGCGGGCGTTGAGAAAGCCCGTGGCGGAAATTACGACTGCCTGATTGCGCTAGGCGGTGGTAGCCCAATCGACAGCGCTAAGGCGATTGGCATCCTCGCCCGTCACGGCGGACAGATGAGCGACTACAAATTCCCGGTTGATGTCCGCGATCCAGGCATCCCGGTTATTGCCATTCCCACCACAGCGGGCACTGGATCGGAAGTCACCCGTTTCACCATCATTACAGACGATCAGACTGACGAAAAAATGCTCTGTGCCGGGATCGGCTTCATGCCAATCGCCGCGCTCGTCGACTATGAGCTGACTCTAAGTTTGCCGCAGCGAGTCACCGCAGACACGGGGCTGGATGCCTTAACTCACGCCATCGAAGCCTATGTGAGCCAGAAGGCGAATCCATACAGCGACACCCAGGCGCTGGCCGCGATGGGACTGATCGCTAGAAATCTGCGTCGTGTTTACCAGCACGGTGAAGATCCGCATGCTCGCGAAGAAATGATGCTGGGCGCCACCCTTGCGGGTGTCGCCTTTTCCGCCGCATCTGTAGCTCTCGTACACGGCATGAGCCGTCCGATCGGCGCGTTTTTCCATGTGCCGCATGGTCTGTCAAACGCGATGCTACTACCGCTGGTGACCGAGTTTTCCATCTCCGGTGCACCGGAACGTTATGCCACTTGCGCCTATGCCATGGGTGTCTCACACGCTTCTGACGACGTAAACGTGGCCAATCAGAAACTGCTGAAAGAATTGCGTCAGTTGAACATCGACCTGGAAGTCCCTTCCCCTGCCGGGTTCGGCATTCAAGCTTCAGACTTTGAAAAACTGATTCCGACCATGGCTCAACAAGCTATCGCTTCTGGCTCCCCCGGGAATAACCCGCGGGTTCCAAGTGCCGAGCAAATTGTAAATATCTACAAAGCACTTTGGTGAGTTCCCTTTTTCAAGCTATCCCATTCAGGAAAGTTAAAATGAGTACTTTAGGGCATCTGATTAATGGCGAAATACTGGTCAACTCTTCTGCCAGATCGTCAAATGTTTACAACCCATCTACCGGTGAAGTGATTCGTACAGTTCCCCTGGGTGGCAAGGAAGTCGTTGCGCAGGCAGTTGCGGCGGCCAGGGCGGCGTTTCCTGCCTGGCGTGACACGCCGCCAGCTAAACGTGCGCAGGTTCTCTTTCGCTTCAAGCAGTTGCTGGAAGCCAACGAGGAGCGCATTGTTAAACTCATCAGCGAAGAACATGGCAAAACCATCGAAGATGCTGCCGGAGAGCTAAAGCGCGGTATTGAAAACATTGAGTACGCAACTGCGGCACCTGAAATACTAAAAGGCGAGTTCAACCGCAATGTCGGTCCCAATATCGATGCATGGAGCGATTTTCAACCGGTGGGGGTTGTTGCGGGTATTACGCCTTTTAACTTCCCGGCAATGGTCCCGTTGTGGATGTACCCGCTCGCCATCGCGTGTGGTAATACCTTCATTCTCAAGCCATCCGAACGCGACCCCAGCTCCACCTTGCTGATCGCCACGCTGTTTGAAACTGCCGGTCTGCCCAAGGGGGTACTGAACGTAGTGCATGGTGACAAGGAGGCCGTGGACGCGCTGATTGAGGCGCCAGATGTGAAAGCTATAAGCTTCGTTGGTTCGACCCCAATCGCTGAGTACATCTACACCGAAGGCACCAAACGCGGCAAACGGGTGCAAGCACTCGGCGGCGCGAAGAATCACGCCGTGCTGATGCCTGATGCCGATCTCGGCCAGGCGGTGAATGCCTTGATGGGGGCCGCTTACGGCTCCTGCGGCGAACGCTGCATGGCAATCTCAGTCGTCGTGTGCGTTGGTAATCCCATTGCCGACGCACTGATCGACAAGATCGTTCCGTATATCAAGGCGCTGAAGATTGGTGCAGGCACCTCGCGCAATTTGGACATGGGGCCGCTGGTAACCGGCGATCATCTGAAAAAAGTCAGCGGCTACGTGGACCGTGGTGTCGCCGAAGGCGCTCATCTGGTCGTGGACGGCCGTGGCCTGGTCGTGTCCGGTCATGAAAATGGCTTCTTCCTCGGTGGCTGCCTTTTCGACCACGTCACCGCGCAGATGCAGATCTATAACGACGAAATTTTCGGGCCGGTATTGTGTGTCGTCCGAGTCGAAAGCCTGGAAGCTGCAATTCAACTGATCAACGACCACGAATACGGAAACGGAACCTGCATCTTTACCCGGGATGGCGAAGCAGCCCATCTGTTTTGCGATACGGTGGAAGTCGGCATGGTGGGCGTCAACGTGCCGCTTCCAGTGCCAGTGGCCTACCATAGCTTCGGCGGCTGGAAACGCTCATTGTTCGGTGACCTTCATGCCTATGGTCCGGACGGCGTGCGCTTCTATACCCGACGCAAAGCCATTACCCAACGCTGGCCACAGCGTCAGTCCCATGAAGCTGCGCAGTTCTCGTTCCCTTCGCTGTAGTGCAGGTGGATCTAAACCTGGCGTAGTGAAACGCCACAATATCAGTTGCCATTAATCCGGCGCGCAAACATCTTTACGCGTCGCATTAATGACTAAAACGAAACGTTAGAACCTCCCTTAGTAAAATAACTAGAGGCATCTAAATGATCCGTTATAAAAATAAAATCTACAGCTTCTCTTTTGCCGAGGTGAAATCATGAGCGTGACCTACAAGCACGTGGGATCGGCTTCTGATGGCGAGAGTACTGCGAACTACATGACCACTTCAGATGAAATAACTGCACGACTCGAGCGTATACCGGTTTCCAGGTGGCACTCAAAAGCTCGACTCCTCCTCGGTGTTGCCACCTTTTTTGACGCGTTCGATGCGCTGGTTATCGCACAAGTGTTGCCGGTACTGATTCCATTGTGGGGTCTGAGCGGCGAGCAAGTGGGTACACTGATTGCCAGCGGATACTTGGGCCAATTAATAGGTGCAGTGTTTTTTGGCTGGCTGGCCGGAAAAATCGGCAGACTTTGGGCAATTATTATTGCGACCGCGATCTTCTCTACAATGAGCATATTCTGCGGATTGGCTGATAGTTTCTCATCCCTTCTAATATTCAGATTCGTTCAAGGAATTGGATTGGGGGGAGAAGTGCCGGTGGCAGCGGTATATATCAGCGAAATTATCAAAGCGCAGCACAGAGGTAGGTTTGTACTGCTGTATGAGCTGATTTTCACCATCGGCGTATTTGTTTGTGGTTTTGTCGGAACAATAGTGGTTCCTCATTTGGGTTGGCAGTGGATGTTCTTCATCGGTGCCATTCCAATTATATTGGTACCGACGCTGAAGTTGTTTTTGCCTGAATCACCTCGCTGGCTTGTGTCCCACGAAAGGTTTCAGGCTGCCAATAAGGCGATGCGATACATCGAAAACAAGGTTCAGAAAAGTATTGGCTCCGAACTGCCCCCCGTAATGCCGGTCAGTGTCCGAACTGCCGCCGAAGGCAAAAGCTCCTGGAGAGACTACTTCTCCGCGTTCTATGGGCGCCGTACGTTTGTTCTTTGGCTCATCTGGTTCGCCAGCTACCTAGTGTATTACGGCCTTGGCACCTGGATGCCCACGCTTTACACCACGCTCTTTCATCTGCCAATTGCGCAATCGTTGAACTATGCGCTGATCACCAACTTCTGCGGAGTTCTAGCGGCGCTGACGTGCGTACTGACTGTTGACTTGATCGGTCGCAAGACGATTTTCACCATCGCTTTTCTCGGCAGTTTTGCGGCGTTTGCCCTGCTTTATCTGGCCGGGGTCAGCAATCTAGTGTTCTTCGTCACAGTCATCAGCGCCTGCTATTACTTCGGGACGCTGGCTGCATTTTGTATCTACATCTACACGCCTGAATGCTACCCGACCCGAGCCCGCACTCAAGGCATGGGAATGGCATCTGCCTGGTGCCGCGTCGCCTCTATTCTGGGGCCTTACTTTATCGGTGCTGTCGTACACACCGGCCTGAACAACGTATTTCTGACCTTCGGAGCCGTCTGCATTTTCGTCGCGATCATCGTTATTTTCCTCGCACCGGAAACAAAAGGACGAGTTCTGGAAGAAGTTTCTCCTTGAAGACATAACAATTCTAACTTCGGAGTTTCCATGCAATCCATGAAAGAGAAAGTCGTGTTAATCACAGGCGCCGGTGGCGGCATCGGCAAAGCCACAGCGATCCATTTTGTCAAAGCAGGCGCCTTTGTCCACCTGGTCGATACCCGCGCAGAGGTACTGCAGCAACTGGCGAGTGACCTGGGGCCGCGGGCATCGTACTCAGTCGCCGATGTTGCGGATGAAGCAGCAACATCTACCTACTTTGAGGACATACAACAACGGTACTCAAGGCTCGATGTAGCTTTTTTGAATGCCGGCATCATGGGACAAATTTCGGAAATTGCCGAAATGCCTGTCCAGCAGTTTGACCAGGTGCTGCGCGTAAACGTCAGGGGGGTTTGGCTGGGTTTGGCTCAATCACTTCGAGCAATGAAGGCACAAGGAAGCGGCAGCATCGTCATCACTTCGTCTATTGCAGGCCAACGAGGAACTGCAGGTCAGGGCGCATACGTCACCAGCAAGCATGCAGTGCTGGGCATGATGAAAAGCGCAGCACTGGAAGGCGCCGAATATGGCGTGAGGGTCAATGCAATCTGCCCCGCTCCAATTGATACAGAAATGATGGCCGACCTGGTCAGGGGCATTAATACGTCTGACCCGGAACTGGGCAAACAACGAATTATCTCGGGTATCCCCTTGGGTCGCTATGGCCGCGCAGAAGAAGTCGCCAATCTGGTGGGCTTCCTGGCCAGCGATGACGCCAGTTATTGCACCGGCTCCGCCTTCATGATCGATGGCGGTGGATCCGCCGGCCCTGTCAGAAAGATAAGCAAGTAAGAATGAGGTAGCGAATCGTGAAAAACGTTAATGGTCTGATCGCCTTTTGGTCCGATATTGAACATTCATACACGGATCAATATCGCCTTTGGCATAACTCCGAGCACATCCCGGAACGAATTTCCATTCCTGGATTTGTTACTGGGCAACGCTATGAAAGCGTAAATGGCGGCCGGCGGTTTTTTATGTTTTATGAAACATCGAGCCCATCTGTCCTGACCAGTGAGCCTTACTTAAAGGCGTTAAACAATCCAACGCCTTGGACATTGGAAGCGCTTAAGCACTTCAAGAACCCGCTGCGCAATTTGTACACGAAGTTGGTGGATGTCGATAAAGAACAGCCAACGCAGTGCTTGGTAGCAACACGATTCTCCTGCAGCCAACCCGAAAACCTGAAGCAGCTGCAGGCACATTTTACCGCCGTAAACCGGTTCAGGTTGTTCGAACTGGACAAGAACGGTACAGCGGTCAAAACCCAAGAGCGGGCCATTTATGGTGAACAACCTGACACACAAAGTTATTTGATACTTATGGATGTCGACACGTTTGACACGCTAATTCTCCACACTTTGGAGGAACAGCTCAAAACCCTTGAGTCATATGACGTGGACATTGCGTTGTACTCGCTCGAATTCAAACTGTCCGCTCACTATTAAAGAGAATAATCACATGAAGCTTGTACGATTTGGTGCTGTAGGCAGCGAGAAACCAGGAGTTATTGACGATGAAGGCAATATCCGGGATGTCTCAAGCCTAATTAACGATTTCACACCTTCATTTTTTGAAACAAACGAAGTACTGAAACTGCGCGAGTTAGTTCTCTCATCCCTCCCGACTGTTGACTTAAACACCCGAATCGGGAGCCCCATTGGAAACCCGGGCAAGATCGTCGGTATTGGGCTTAATTACCGTGAGCATGCGCGGGAATCCAACGCTGAGATCCCTAAAGAACCGATCGTGTTCCTCAAGGCGACGACCTCCCTCAGCGGCCCGAATGACAACATCATCCTTCCATTGGGCTCGGTAAAGACCGACTGGGAAGTGGAACTAGGCGTTGTCATCGGCAAGAAAGCCAAGAACATCAGCCTCGAAGAAGCGCTGGACTACGTATTCGGATATTGCGTGGTCAACGATGTCTCCGAACGCCAGCATCAGCTCGAACAAGGTGGTCAGTGGACGAAAGGCAAAAGTCACGACACCTTCTGCCCGATTGGTCCATGGATCGTCAGCAAAGATGAAATTGCAGACGTGCAGGACTTGAAGCTGTGGTGCTCGATCAACGGCCTAATGCATCAAAACAGCAATACCAACGACATGATTTTTACCGTTGCTCACTGCATCAGTTACGTCAGCCGGTATATGACGCTGTTGCCCGGCGACGTGATCACAACAGGCACTCCTGAAGGAGTGGGCTTAGGCTTCAAACCACCCAAATACCTTTCTCATGGGGACCGCGTAGAAATGGGAATTCGCGGACTTGGCGTTCAAATGCAGGAAGTCCAGTCGCTCGGTTGACCCACGACTCTGCAGCCACCAGCCCGTAACTTTTCAGACCTAGCCATAGGTATTCACAAGCCGGGCTTGGTGCAGCTGCAAGCCGCGCCCTCTCACAGAAGACTGGGAAGTTGACCAATAATCATGCACAAAACATTGCTGCTTCACTCATCAAAAGAGAATTAATCATGGCTCTTGAAGGCAAACGTATTGTTGTTTTGGGCGGTACTTCCGGAATCGGATTTGCAACCGCCAAAGGCGCCGCCAAAGAAGGCGCCCTTGTTGTCGTGGCGTCCAGTAACCAAACCAAGGTCGACACAGCGCTAAGTCAGCTACCAGCCTCTGCCGAAGGAAAAACCATCGACCTCAAAAGCGAAGACAGTATTCGCGAGTTCTTCGCAGCCATCGGCCCGTTCGACCACTTGGTGTATACCGCGGGTGACTCCCTGAAAATGGACGAGATCAAAAACACTAGTTTTGCGGATGCTCAGGCTTTCCTGCAAACCCGTTTCTGGGGCGCCTACCTCTCAGTCAAATACGCGGCTGACCAGATCCGCCAAGGGGGTTCCATTGTCTTGAGTTCCGGTATGGCCGGCCGCCGTCCACGTAAAGCCTGGACACTCGTCGCCAGTATCTGCGGCGCGATGGAGTCGTTCACCCGTGCGTTGGCAGTTGAACTTGCGCCTCTTCGCGTGAATATCGTCTGCCCTGGCCAAGTAAAAACTGAACTGTGGAACGCCCTGCCAGAAGAAGCTCGCGAAGCTATGTGGCGTAGAGCCGAGCAATTGTTTCCGGTCGGCCGTGCGGGCGAACCTGAAGAAGCAGCCGAGGCTTACCTGTATCTGATGCGCGCCGGCTTTACCACCGGTTCCGTAGTGATTGCAGACGGCGGCGCTTCGCTTGTTTAAAGCCTTACCCACCACGTTGAGGAGAATAAAAATGATTTACGAGTTACGCACTTATAAATGTCTGCCCGGCCGCTTAGATACTTTGCTGGAGCGTTTTGACAAAGCGATCTTGCAGATCTGGGAAGACTACCCTGTCGATGCGCTGGGATTCTGGACAGACCGTGATACTCACGAAGTTATTTATCTACTTCGTTGGGAAACGAGCGAACAACGCGCTACCACCTGGAGCGAGTTCGCCAAAGACCAACGCTGGCTCGATGCCAAAGCCGCATCCGAAATCGATGGCCCGATCGTGGAAAGCTTTTCCTCCAAGAATATTACACCAACAAGTTTTTCCGCCCTGAAATAAACGCGAACTGAAAATCCACACTGTTTAGAGAGAACGATCATGGGCTCCGTTACCATTCAAGATACAAGTTTCACTACAGGACCTGGCCTCACCACCAGCGCTCGCTTCTATCGTCCCTCGAAGGATAATGATCACCGTACGGGCATCGTGATGTGCCATGGCTTCGGCGGTATCAAGGAAGGCGTACTGCCTGGCTTGGCCAATCTGGTCGCAGCAGCGGGTTACACCGTACTTACTTTCGATTTCCGTGGCTTTGGCGGTGGTGCAGGTCCAATGGGACGCCTGGTGCCTGATGAGCAGGTAGAAGATACTGTTCATGCTCTGGAGTATCTGGCTCAGGAGGGCTCTGTGGACGCCGACCGTATTGGCCTTTACGGTACCAGCTTCGGCGGTGGAGTTGCAGCACTGGCCTCCGTCTATAGTGACCGTGCAAAGGCCTTGGCCATTTCTGTACCAGTCACCTCCGGTTATGACTGGCTGAGAAGCATGACTCGCCACTATGAGTTTCAAGAGCTCAAAGATCGTGCGATGAAAGCTATTCGTGAGAAAACGGCAACAGGTCAAGTCGAAATGGTAGACCGTTTCGACATCATGATTCCTGATGGTCTCTCTCTTGAGCGATACACCCAGAAAATACCGATGACCATGGAAACGTTCTACCACGTCTCCCACCATGAACCGATTGCTCGTGCCGCAGATATTAGCGTACCAGTCTTGATGTTTGGTGTAGAAACAGACCAGCTCGTTCCGGTCCATCAAACCACCAGGTTTTACGAGGCTTTGACTACCAAAGAGAAGAAACTCAATGTTTCTGACTTCGGCACTCACTGGGCCGTATACGACGAGTTATTGTCGCTTGTTTCAACCGAGACATTGGCATGGTTCGATACCCATCTAAGAGGTCTTGCTAAAAAGTAACGAGCTTACTCTTAAATAGTTTGCGGGCTACTCCTCATCTGCCACGAGTTGGGCCGTAGCCGCAACACTGTAGCTTTTGATCTCAACAACAACAAAAATAGAGAATAAGCATGAATACACGCACGCACGCGAGCTTTCGCTCGACTGTAGTTCTTACTTCTATAGTTTCAGCATCTGCTCTTATTGCTACTGGAGTGATAGCGTCAAACTTGCCTCCCGACAAACAATCTCCCTCTGCCCTGACCGTTAGTTCAGAAGACGGCCAGCGTTTCTTCAAACTCGGCGGCATTATACGACTGAACGACCGGTACGAACGCTGGGACAGCAGTCCCAACCACTCGAGGCGCTTGCTTTTCGATACGTTCCGTGTGAAAGCCCAAGGCCGCTGGGACAACTTCAATCTCAACGCAACGTATATTTTTCAAGATCGCAACCGGCGTTCAGTAGAGCAAGCGTATATAGGCTATCGTTTCTCAGATGACTCTGAGCTTCAGGTCGGCGCACCCTACAAGCCTTTCGGTCTGTATCCCTACAACTCCTTCGGCTGGTCCTTTCAGATCCAGAATTACATGGGTTTCACTGACAGTGCTGGGCTCGGATTCAAATATGTCGCAAAAAAGGGACCTTGGGATATCCAACTCGCCTTCTTTCCGGAGATGTTACCTGCCGAACTACGCTTCACACCTGAAGCGGGGACCTACAGTGACTTCAAACGTAACGTTTTTGCCTCCAACAGTCAGCAGGCTAACAGGAAAAAGAACCAAGTGAACTTCAGGCTGGCTCATGATCTCGACTGGGGCCCCGGTAAAAATGAAGTCGGCTTTTCGTTAGCAGCCTCTCAATTGGAAAACACCATCACTCACAATGACGGTAACTACTGGGCAGCGGGATTGCATGCCGAACTCAACCAAGGTCCATGGCAGTTGCAGGCGCAGTCATTGAAGTATGCATACAAGCCCAAAAATCCTCTAGGCGTAAGCAATGACTCTATCCTTATGGGCAGCAACGGATTAGGGCCCGCCTACCTAGTGGCTGCGAAAGGGATAATCCACAGCCTTAACATAGGGTATGGAATACCGACACCTAATCTGGGAGCGCTGAAAAAGGTTACCCTTTATAACGATCTCAGCTTGCTAGACAAAGACAAGTCCGGATGGCATGACTCCAAAATGAATACGTTAGGGGTGAAACTGGACGCGTCTCCCTTTGTGGCTTGGGTCGATTTGACATGGGCGAAGAACGCCAACATTTTCGATGCTGAAAATAACAGTACCGGCTGGACATCAACGTCTTCTCCAGGTAGTGATCGCTGGAACTTTAGGACCAATATTAACATCGGCTATTCGTTCTAGAGCAACAATGAAAGCCTGACAGGGCGGCGCTGTTGGCAAAATACAACTCCTGCTATACAGCGCTGCATTTACAATCGAGTACCCCTCGCGCTTACTTCAGGCGAGTGTGGGCAACAGAAACGTATCATTACTCGAAGGTTGCCCTACCACATTGGACCCTCGGAAAAACTTACGCATTCCACATCTTGAATAGCTAGGTCTTGCAGCCCGCAAATGACTCAAAACGTCAGTAAGGTTTGGAGCAATCTGACCTTAGCGTGATTTCTGTTAGATTGTTGAACAGCGAACAGTTAAGTAACCTGAGCAAAATTAACCAGTCAAGTATTTGGTGAAAATTGTACTACTGTGATACGCCCAACAACAAAGTCCGCGCCTATTTTTTTCGAATCCCTAGCCATGCTATCAATCGCGGAAATTGCCAGAATAACCTGGACGTAAATTACAACAAAAACGCAGATTGACTAATTAAATCATGCCCCCAAAATTACAGCTTTCAACATAAAAATTTACCAATGGATCACTCTCAAAAGATACAACCAAGCCTCTTAAAATGAACAGCTGCGACATCGGGACAAGTGACAGCTTGGTAAGCTCATTTCCTCCTGAAATCTCATTCAAAAGAATTTCAAACCTATATCACCTCTATGAACGCCCGACGGTATCGACTGCCGTCGGGTATTTGCGTGCTCGCACTCGGCTGAGCTCGCTCATCATTGAGAGGATTTATGTATGTATTTACCTTGCCCAAGCTGCAACTCTGGACGAGTCGTCACAAAAAATGTTGGGAAACAAGCAGGCGGGTTGATCGGTGCCGCAGGCGGCGCCGCCAGTGGTACAGCTGGCGCTCTGTCCGGCGCCGAAGCTGGAGCTGTTTTAGGTGTCGCCGGAGGCCCAATAGGTATCGCAATCGGGAGCGTCGCCGGGGCGATTTTAGGGGGGTTGTTCGGAGGGGTCGCTGGCGGTATCGCCGGGGCCACGCTCGGTGAACAGATCGACGACAAGGTACTGAATAACTATCAATGCCTAGAGTGCGGTTACAGCTTCAGCGCCAATCGCTAACTCATCGAGTCAGCCCCTGTTTCTCATGCAAACAGGGGTTCCCTCTTATCACCAGGACCTATTCCCATGGCTCATCTCATTGAACAAATGGCTTACGTTGGCGCAACTCCCTGGCACGGTCTGGGTAGTCGCCTTTCCCCTAAACAACCCATCGAAATCTGGCAGCGCGAAGCGGGTATGGACTGGAAGATCCAGGACAGCCCGGTGCATTTCAAATCCGATAGCATCGGTGCACTTGGCTCAATTCACACTTTCCCTGCCCAGAAGGTTCTCTACCGCTCCGATACCAAGACCCCGTTGTCCGTCGTTTCTCAGCGCTACCAGGTCGTGCAGCCGCACGAGGTCTTGGAGTTCTATCGGGACCTCACTGAAGTCTCGGGCTACGAGCTGGAAACGGCCGGCGTACTCAAAGGCGGTCGCAAGTTTTGGGCGTTGGCCCGCACTGGCCAAGGTACGACCTTGAAAGGCAACGATCAGGTCAATGGTTATCTGCTGCTGGCCACCTCCTGTGACGGTACCTTGGCCACCACGGCGACGCCCACCACCGTGCGGGTCGTCTGCAACAACACGCTGACGATCGCCCTGAACAGTACGACCAAGGCAATCAAGGTGCCGCACAACACACGTTTCGATCCGCAGGTGGTGAAAAAGCAACTCGGTATCGCCGTCTCGCAATGGGACGACTTCATGCACCGAATGCGTCTGCTGTCTGAACGCAAAGTTCAGTGGCATGAAGCCATGAGGTTCTTCATGAACGTGCTGTGTGATGCCAATCCGAACACGCCGCTACCGGCAGTACTTCCCAACGAGCGGGCGCTACGCAAGGTGCAATGCCTGTATGAAGGCCAGGGCCGCGGATCAACCCTGGAGTCAGCTCAAGGAACTGCCTGGGGTCTGCTCAACGCCGTGACGGAGTACGTCGACCACGAACGCCGTGCGAGAAGCATCGAGTACCGCATGGATTCTGCCTGGTTCGGGCAGGGTGCACAGCTCAAGCAACGGGCGCTAGAAGCGGCGCTACAACTTGCGGCTTAGGCTTGGTTTACGCTCTTCATCAACATCCCCCCAATTATCGTTCTTCCACTCCCTAAACGCCTGATCAGCCTCGTGCTGGTTGGGCGTTTTTTATGCCTCAAGGAAATGATTATGAGCACTCAATCCCTACTACATCTCAGAACTAAACCCCGTCCTGCCTTACGCTTGGTTGGCACCAAACAACTGCCGCGTGAGGACTGGTTGACCGTGCGTAAGCAAGGCATCGGCAGTTCGGATGCCGCCGCCGCTGTGGGCCTGAACCCTTATAAATCCCAGCTGGAGCTGTGGATGGAGAAGACCGGGCGCGACACCTCATTGCCCCAGCTCGATCCGCAGGATGAGGAAAGCCCAGCGTACTGGGGCAACATCCTGGAGCCGATTGTCGCATCTCATTACACCCGGCGCAGTGGTCATCGGGTCCGTCGGGTCAATGCGGTATTGCAACACTCTGATCCGAAACTGAGCTGGATGCTGGCCAATATCGACCGTGAGGTTATCGGTGTGTCGGAAGTGCAGATTCTCGAATGCAAAACCGCCGGCATAAACGGCGCGCGTCTATGGAAAGAAGGCGTGCCTGAGTATGTGCAGTTGCAGGTCATGCACCAGTTGGCCGTGACTGGCAAGCAGGCAGCGGATGTGGCGGTGCTGCTTGGTGGTCAGCATCTGGAAATCCATCGCATTGAACGCGATGAGTCACTAATTGCTCGGCTGATCGACCTGGAACGGCTCTTCTGGGATTACGTCGTCAGTGACACCCCGCCACCAGCAGACGGTTCGACCTCGGCGGAGCAAGCTTTGCGCTGTCTGTATCCGCAGGACAATGGACAAACCCTGGACTTTAGCCAGGACACACTGCTCTGCACGGCCTTTACCGAACTGCAGAACGTGCGCAAGTCGATTGCGCGGCAGGAGGCGCAGGAAGCTCAACTCAAGCAAACGCTACAACAAGCCATGGGCGATGCCAGTCGGGCGACCTTCGCTACCGGCAGCATCACGTGGAAGAAAGCCAAAGACAGCGCGGTCCTGGATGTCCCCCGCCTGCTAAAAGAAAAGCCTCATCTGCAAGTTCGCTACTCGACCACCAAAGCCGGTAGTCGACGTTTTCTGCTGGCCTGAACGATCGTTCGCTACCCCCTTATCCCTGTGCCCCTTCGCTTCAATGCCACCCTGGTCGCTCGTGCGGTCTCGGTGGCGTTTTTATTTCAGTGACAGGAGAACTCCCATGCTCAAAGGTTTAGCCATCACGCCACCGATTTTGGGCCGAATATCCATCGGCAAGGTCGTCGAAAAGAACGGTAAGCGTCTGCCGGAAAAGGACGATCAATTCACCCTCACCTCCCAAGTGCAGAACCGTGACGGCTGGTTGCTGCACCCCCTTAACGAAGAACTGCGCAATGGCCAGGACGGCAAACTGCGCAGCATTCCGATCCGGCTGCTGTTCAACGAGCCGGACCTCAACTTTCGGGCTGACTACAGCCTGTTCGACCGTAACACCGGCCGGCCGCTGTGCGTCGGCAATGGTGAGACCTGCAAGCGTCTGACCAAGGATGGCATTCAGTCGTTGCCCTGCCCTTCACCGGATGGCTGTTCACTGGCTCAAGGCAGTGCCTGCAAACCTTACGGCCGGCTCAACGTGGTGATTGGCGATGACGATCCACTGGGCAGTTTTGTCTTTCGCACCACAGGCTACAACAGCATCCGCACCCTGGCAGCGCGACTGCATTATCTGCAAGCCATCTCCGGCGATAGACTGGCCTGCCTGCCGCTGGAGTTGCGTCTTCGCGGTAAGTCCACTCGCCAAAGCCACGGTGCACCGATTTTCTACGTAGACATCACGGTACGCAGTGGCCTGGGCATGGAGGATGCCTTACTTGCAGCCAAGCAATTGGAGGAGACCCGACAAGCCGCGGGCTTTGACCAGAGTGCCTTGGATCAAGCGGCTCGGCGGGGCTTTAACAATGGGGCCTTTGAAGACAGCGAGGAAGACACCAGCGCCATCGTCGAGGAGTTCTTCCCTGTCATTGAAGATCAGCCCAGCCATATAGAACTCAAAACCCCACTGGCAGCGACTGCCAAATCCTCACTTGCCCAGAAGCTGGAATCGCAAGCCTCGCAGCACAAAGGCAGGCCTTCGGCTCAGTAGCCACCAACTCTTCTGCGTTCTCCCCTATTCGCTCAGGAAGACCCAAATGAAATATCACAAGCTGATAGCCGGTGAAACAACCGGTACCTATGTCATGGAGTCCCCGGTTACCGAGGCTGACATCCTGCAAATGGCGCGACAACTGGCAATGAGTCGTCTGTCTAAAGGCCGGGCATTGACGGAACCAAAGCAGGTTTTTAGCCACCTACAAACACTGCTGCAGTACCACGAGCATGAAGTCTTTGCACTACTACTGCTCGACAACAAACACCGGGTGATTGCCTTCAAGGAGCTATTCAGAGGCACGCTGGATGGCGCCAGCGTGTACCCGCGAGAAGTGGTCAAGATTGCGTTGGAGCACAATGCGGCAGCGGTGATTCTGGTACATAACCATCCATCCGGCGATCCTGAACCCAGCCAAGCCGATCGCACGCTAACCCTGGCGCTCAAGAACGCCCTCAGCATGATTGGCACCCAGACGTTGGATCACATCGTTGTAGGCCATGAAGGCTGCGTATCGCTGGCTGAACGGGGTTATCTGTAATTCATAGACTTACCCTCAAATGACTGCCCTGGCAACAGCCCAGGGCAGTCATCGGCGCGGTCCCCTTTTATTTTTTTGTCGTGACGACGTCTTACTCAGCTACGACTACATCCAAAACCATGCGAACCGTCGCCAAAAACCTTCGTGCCCGATTTACACAGGTAGCTCGCCCGAAAGAAGAAAGCAGCCTGTGCGGCTGGTTCGTCACGATGCAAGTGATAGTAGGGATTCGGCGGAATCTCGACTAAACCCCTGACAGCTTCTACCGACAACCCTAAAGCACTTGCCCATGCTCCCTCCAAACGATTGAACATGTTGTCCCTGCCTGACTCGAGCTTACCCAGCGCATTGAAGGCATCGTAGTTCAGCAAGATCGCAAAGTGATGATGTGGTCGCCCGTGCTGCCCTTGTTCCCTAGCCCAGACGTAACGCACCTTGGTGTCGTGTGCGTACTTATTCACAAGTTTCGCCATTTGGCGATTGTGCTTGATCTTGGCTTTAAAGGATTCGATAAATCGGTCAACAACCTCGTTTGTGAAAGCGTAATCGGGCAATTGAATGTTGGAGGGCAACCGTAGATCGAATCTAAATGCAAATATACGAGGGTATTGATTAAGCGCTTGAGATACCGTCTGATGAAGACGGTTAAGGTACTCTTGAATAAACGGCCCCTTACCTGCTTGTAGGGCTAAGCCTTGATAGCAGCCTTCGTAATGAAGGGTCAAGTTCGTATTGCCTGGATGTCTAGCCATGATGAAACTCCGAGTATTTGGTTTCATATAGTCTGAACGCCAAGTACATTTTCACCTCACACCTCAAATGCAGAGCACAGTACTGCCTAGATAAATCAACCCCCTCTAATACACACGCCATGACTAGTCTAGGCAAAAATCCATAACAGAGATGTTGTATAGGCATAGTACCAATACCGAAACTTTCTGACGGTATGACATTAGACAAAACACCCACAACCCCCATTAAAACCAAACTTTACAGACACCACAATCACTCTGGAAAAACACCACCAAGAAACTTATCCTTGATGGTGTTAACTGAATCTAGCTGATCAAGCATCCAACGCCAGCCACAGCAAAACCTCAAGTACTCTTGCTCACCATTTGATCCCGCTCTTTAACTTTATGCAATATCCAATCTTGAACTTCACTTTCCAACCAGCCTACACACCGTTCACCCAAAGAAATCGACTTGGGAAACATTTCACCCGCAATAAGCTTGTAAATCGTAGACCTCGCAAGGCCCGTGAGATCCATGACCTCTTTTAATCGAATTATCCTCATGAGCGTGGCTCCTCTATTCGTTCAGAGGATTGGCAACGTCAGTAAAAAATAACGAATTCCGCCTACCTATCAAACTGCATACAGGCGAACCGGCACTCATAAAACCGCGGACCGAACCCTAAATTGCTACCGTCTTCTTTCGCCCTTTCATACGCATTTAACTGCATCTCCGATGCCGCTACAGATATTGTGCGCTACGCTCCTGCCTCCAACGGTCTGAACAACTCAGGCCTAGAGCTCATCAAAACCCAGTAAAACAGCAAAAAATTACGATTTTTGACTACTTTTATACTACTAGAGACAATCTTATAAGATACTACATCCATCCTTAATAGATTCTTGATACAATCTTGATAAACGCTAAAATCACGATAGGAAAAATAAAATGACCGTTAACCATAATGATCGCCTCGCCCAAGTTTTAGGCGACTCAAAAATCAGCAGCAGGCGTGATATATGGCTCTGGTTCGCTCTCAACAATTATGGATTCAATCTCGGTCCGCTTGAGCGATCAGGCCCAGCAATAAGAGACCAAATGGCTAATTGCCTGCATGGAAACCAAGGATTAATAGATAAAATAAACCAAGACCGAAAAATTCAACTTCTCCCTGACGAAAGCTTCAAATGGTTCAACGAAGGGAACAGGCAAATAGAATGGCTCAAATCAAAAATAGCAGAAGCCTCTGGATACCAATGGCTCGGCAGTCCGTTGACCTTACACGGAATGGACCTATTACTATCAATAATAGATCGCTGGCCAACGGATATTACGCACAAGCAACTCGTTTTAAATGACATAAAAGTCAAGTGGGAGACACACAAAAAAGGCGACAAAGTATTTAGATGGTTCAGAGATAATGACCAGAAGTCTGTGCTCGCGTGGGAATGGCTTAGCAAGCATTCATCAATACTCGTTAGCTACCGTCAGCCATTTGAAAATTTTGAAGACTTATTAATTTTTTTTGATAGCGCCACCTACACGACTGAGCAAAGAGATCTTTACATTGAAAAAATAAAAAAGAGGTGGGGACAGCAAAAATACAGAGAAAATCTAAAAGGCAAATCTCAATATAATTTTGTGCTTTCAGACAAAGCAGTCGAAGGGCTCGAAAAGTTAGCAAACAAGTACGAAATAAGCCGAGCAAGACTTCTAGAAATCTTGATAGAGATGGAAGCAGAAAAGAATGACCATATACCTGAACGAATCAGAACATCACAATTACTAAAAAACCCATAAAAACAATAATATTTTTAAGCCCATACTTGAGTGGAGCGACAGCCCTTAAAAACTTATAATTCAGACGAGACTACTCGACTCCTCACTTAGTGCTTTGTCTGACTATTGAAGGAAACGCTCGCCTAGAACAATATTACCTTTTTTGATCGCCCCTTACTTAGAGGGTGTAGACAAAATAAATTAAACTTCCGCTCCCCTGTCTGAGTAGCCTTCAAGCCATGCCTAAAACCGGACGTCCTCGCTCGATTGCCGCCGAGCACTATCCCGTGCTGGTGAGGCTCGCTCATGCGCATCCCTATTCCAGCCAAGCCGAGTTGGCGCTCGTATTCCTTGCCGAAACCGGTATCGCTGTGCATCCCGACACCTTTGCAAAAGCGTTGAAACTGGCAGGGATTACGCGTGTAAAGCAGCGGGCCAAGGGTAGTTTTCAGTCACCTGAACCTAATAAATCGTATGGCTACAATGAAAGCCACCGACGCCAACTGCCGGAACAGCTATATCCCAGTTGTTTGACAGATACCGAGTGGGCACTGGTCGCCGACCTGTTTGAAAGCCAGGGCGGACGAGGGGTGCCGCCGCTTCATTCTCGGCGGACGTTGCTGGAGGCCTGTTGCTATGTGGTACGCACGGGGTGCTCATGGCGAATGCTACCCCGCGATTTTCCTCATTGGGACAATGTCTACAAGACCTTCCGCCGGTGGAGCGCTCAAGGCAAATTCGAGCAAATGCATGATCGCTTGCGGGCTCAATGGCGTGAGCGGGAAGAACGCGCTGACAGCCCGTCAGCGGCTGTCCTGGATTCACAATCGACCCGCAGTTCTCCTCAAGGCGGTGACAGCGGCTACGACGCAGGCAAAAAAGTGAAGGGCCGTAAACGGAGTTTGATCGTCGATACGTTGGGCCTGCTGCTGGCTGTGAGTATCAGTGCTGCAAGCGTTCAGGATCGGGACGCGGCGGATGATGCGGTGGCCTACTCGAAGGAAAAGTATCCGTCACTGGGCACGCTCTTTGTTGATAGTGCGTATGCAGGAAAATGGGCGCAACGCACACATCAAATGCACGCGATCGATGTTCAAGTGATCCGTGGGCCGAACAACAGAAGAACAGGGCAATGGCACTCGGAGCAAGGCGATCTATTTTCCGTGGAACCTGCTCAGGCTGGATTTGTGGTCATGCCCAAGCGATGGGTGGTGGAGCGAACTCATGCCTGGAATGAGAGGGCTCGGCGACTGATCATGCACCACGACCGTCTTTTTGCGGTAAGCGAGGCATGGGTGTGGTTGGCCGAGGCACGAATACTCGCGCGCCGACTCACCACATGATTTTGTCTACACCCTCTAAGCGATCTAAGGAGCTATAGATAACCACATGCATCTTTGACTCTGTAAGGAAACCTTCGACTACCCAACCTTTCCAGTCTTTGCCGAGTACGACCATCCCAAGCTGCGGGTGACAAACGTGTTTGAGCGCGCCAGTATGACGCCACTACGAGCGGTGCAACGCACAACTCAAAAATCAAGCGCGCGGATATCCGTTATCCCCGTGAGCACTCGCAATCTAGGGAAGGAGGGCTATATGCGGCTAAGTCGAATTACGATCCAGAACTTCAGAAATTTCAAGTACCTCGACGTGTATCTGGGACAGCACGCGGTGGTACTGGGCGAGAACAAGGTGGGTAAGACCAATTTGCTGTTCGCACTACGGATGATCCTGGACCCCACCCTGCCTGACTCCGCACGGAGACTGCGTCTTGATGATTTTTGGGATGGGCTGCCCAGGCCGCTGAAAGCCGATGATGCAATTGAAATCTCAGTTGAGTTCAGCGAGTTCGAAGACAGTGTAGAGCTGCTTGCTGTACTTGCCGACCATCTGGTTACCCCATCACCGATGGTGGCAAAGATCACGTACCGCTTCCAACCTATTACGGGCATTGATCGCCCCCCTCGCGGCGAGGCGGATTATGAGTTTGTGCTTTTCGGAGGCAATCGCCCAGAGAATTCGGTGGGCTACGAGCTGAGACGGTGGATGCCGATGGACTTGTTCCCGGCACTTCGAGATGCCGAGTCAGACCTTGCTCGCTGGACGCGCTCCCCGCTACGGCCATTACTGGACCGGGCGGCGCAGACCATCGATGAGGATGATCTCCAAGAGATTGCTGACGAAGTACATGCGACGACATCCAAGATTGCGGCCTTACCCGAACTCGCCGATGTGGTGACGCAGGTCAATGGACAGCTCACAGAAATGATTGGGGAGAAGCATACGATAGAGACGGCTCTAGGCTTTGCCCCAACAGAGCCGGAGCGCTTGATCCGTGCGCTGCAGATGATGATCGACGGCGGCAAACGAGGCGTCGCGGAAGCAAGTCTAGGGTCCGCCAACGTGCTGTACCTTGCGCTGAAACACCTTGAGCATCAGTACCTGGTAGAAGAAGGGGAGCGGCAACACACGTTTCTGGCGATAGAGGAACCCGAGGCGCATCTACACCCCCATCTGCAGCGCCTGATCTACCGAAACTACCTGAAGGAGCGTGATGAGGATGAGCGCAGTCCAGAGCTGCGTAGCATCCTGCTTACGACCCACTCGCCGAACGTCGCGAGCGTTGCTCCACTCTCAAACGTAGTCGTTTTGCAAAGCATCCCCAAGGAAGGGCATACCGTTGCGCGATCACTTGAAGGGATCAAACTCAAGGCCGCTGACAGGGAGGATCTGGAGCGGTATCTGGACGTCACGCGCGGAGAGCTGTTCTTCTCAAAAGGCGTAATTCTTGTAGAGGGTGATGCGGAAAAATTTCTCCTTCCAACCCTGGCGCGTATTTACGACAAGTCGTTCGATTTTGATGCCATGGGCATCACAGTTTGCTCAATCGCGGGAACCAATTTTGCGCCCTATGTGAAGCTACTAGGACCTGAAGGGCTGGATATTCCGTTCGCAATACTTACTGATTTTGACCCGAAGGGTTCGGAAGCGAGCCAAGAAGACGACGACCCGGACTCCGAATCTGTAGATGACAGTTATGGGGAGAGCCGCGTGATGAACCACATCATGAAGGCTTTGCTTCCAACGAAAATTTGGGATGAGCTCTCAGGCGAAACTTTACTGGAGCTTGCGCCCTCGTATGGCGTCTTCCTAAACGGATTTACCTTTGAAGTAGATTTGTTCAAAGCTGGTGCCGAGGAGCATTTTCAGAAAGCGGTAAAAAGGTCATCAACCAACAAAAAGATGCACGCGCGGTTCCAAGATTTGGCTGAAGCCCCTCATTCTTTGGATGAAAAGCAGCTTCTCAAAGACATCGACTCTATCGGCAAGGGGCGATTTGCCCAACGGCTAGCTTCCACGCTGCGAGCCGCAGACGCCGATGTGTGCCCTACCTACATCAAGGATGCTTTGGAGTACATGAGGGAGAAGCTGCGATGAGTGCTGCGAGCCCCGAGTATCTGGTTGCTGCTGACGACCTACGCGGTAATGATGACCAATGGGCGGCCTACGAGTCGGCAGGTAACTGCGTCATTCTGGCTGGCCCCGGCAGTGGTAAGACCAAAACCATTACAGTGAAAATCGCCAGACTGCTTGCAGAGACAGTGCATCGACCACACCGCATCGCATGTATAACGTACAGCAATGCCTGTGCCTCTGAGTTGAGATCTAGGCTGAAAAAGCTCGGAGTTGAGGATGGAAATCGTATCCTTATCTCCACAGTGCATTCATTCTGTCTGACTGAGCTAGTACTGCCATACGCCAGCTTGGCGGGTGTGACGGCGCCGGAACCATTGGCAGTAGCGACACCAGCCGAAGCCAGTAAAATTTTCGAGGCAGCTTTCACTTCTGTGCACGGGGGATTTCCGAAGGGGTACGTTCGTACGGCGTGTGACAAATTACGACGTACAATTCCGGACCGGAACTCGCCCGAGTGGAAGGCATGGCGTCCATACGAAACGCAAATTGTTGAAGCTTATGAGGCCCTGCTCTTGGCGAAAGGGCTGATCGACTTCGACGGGATTGTACTTGCCGGACTAGAGCTTGTTGAGAAGCATGAATGGGTACGCCGTGCGATACGGGCAAAATATCCTGTCGTGGTGATAGACGAGTATCAGGACCTTGGTCTGCCGCTGCACCGCATTGTTCGGGCCCTTCTCGATGCGAACGTTCGGATCATCGCTGTAGGTGATCCGGATCAGTCGATCTATGGATTTACCGGTGCCAACCCCGCCTTGCTAAAAGCCCTGGCGCAGGACGAGCGTATTGAGCCGATCACCCTGAGGCTGAATTATCGCTGCGCCGATCGCATCATCGCAGCATCAAGGTCGCTTTTTCCCGACCGCGCGGATTTCCAGTCGCACGATGACCGGCAAGGAGAGATTGTTATTCACAGGCTTGAACGCGACCTCGCCGGGCAGGCGAGATATGCGCTCGAAACGCTGGTGGCAGCTCTGCTCGACGCAAATGACACCTGGTCCCCAGGTGACATTGCGTTGCTTTATCCGAGTAAGGTTGAAGGTACTGAGATTGCTAAGGCAGCTGATCGCCTACAAATGCGGTACTTCCGCCTAGACAATGGATCACCGATCAAACGCACACGCTTAACCGAGTGGCTCACAGAGGCCGCGCAATGGTGTGCCGGAGGCTGGGAAACCGGTGAGGTACAGCTTTCCCATTTGCTCAAAGTTTGGCGGCGCTTGCAGCGGGGCGGAAACACTGAGACTCAGCTACACCAGTCTCGCAAACAACTGATCTCAGCTCTTTTCGCGCTGAGAGATGGTGCTTTGTCGCTTCATGAATGGCTGACCTCCTTAGCTACAGCCGTTCTGAACGACATGCTTCGCAGAGAGCCAGGCCTGAGCGACGAGATCGATAACCTTAATGAGCTTATTGAAGCTGCCGCTGATGGCGGGGAGCTTGAAGACTTCACTGTCCAGATTTTTGGTAATCAGGGAAAGAGCCCGGATCAAATTAACCTCATGACGCTTCACAGCTCAAAAGGGCTAGAGTTTCAGGCAGTGATCATGCTTGGGTTGGAAGAAGGCGTGGTCCCAAACAAATATGTTAAGACGGCCGAAGCATATGAGGAGGCCGCGCGCCTGTTTTATGTGGGGGTTACCCGCGCCAAGGCGCAGGTACATTTAGCGTTCGATAGGGTCGAGTCTCCCTTTATCACCACAATCCGAACGGCGACCTAAATGCGCTGAGGATTGCCTGATCCTAGGGAGCACATACGCGATGGCGATCAGGCACATTCTGACTCGCCAGAGCGGATGAAGGCATGAAAAAGCGCCAGCAATTGCTATCAGAAGCCGTTGGTTGCGCTCAAAAGCGAGATCCGAATTGCCGTTATGGAATCGAGCGTTGGTCGAGGTACAGGCGGGAATCTAAGAAGATTGGCGAATGGTATTCCAAAAGGTATTCCAATAAAAAGTTTAACCGAAAATAATCAATAATAATCAATATCTTACAGAATCAATTCAGATTACCCCGGCCCACCAACTCGAAGCATCGACAAAACCCGCCAAGTGCGGGTTTTGTTGTTTCTGGGGTTTGGAAAGCACTGTCGCACTGCCGTCGGAATTTTCCTTCAAGCTACCGCGCCGTTGATGAACTGGCGCAGCTCGCACCGCAACGCTAACTTCCTCCAGTCGCGGCTCATCAGCGACCGGCTTTGACAGGCCGAAAAGTGTAACCTTTCACTCCCCCTTGATAAGACGGCATGCTTTACGCGTTCCGCTTCGTTCATGGCGGCTGTGCGTGGGGCATCTTCGGGTGCGCCGGGTTCCTACACTTCCGGTCTGTCAACCCGCGTAGAGCTGCCACCCATTCCTGTTTGACAGCAGGGGGGCGGTAGCTCCTTAAACAGTGTGGGAGCTTCATCATGAAAAAGATCACCCCCAATCCACCCCCCGCAAACCTTTTCACCATCTCTCAGGGTATCTCCCCCGAAACGCTACTGATCCCAGCCAGCGAAACCCTCGCCTCACTCAACGCCATGACCACTGACCTGGCCTTCGAACTCGAAGGTGCCAACCGTCACAAGCTGCTGGCAAGCCAGCAACTGATCGTGCTGGGCGAACTGCTGGTCGAGCGCGTCTTGGTCCTCACCCAAGACACACAAATATTCGAGTAACAAAAAAGGCCGAGGCGCGTTCAGCGACTCGGCCTTTTGCTGTCCATCTGGAATCCCCCCACACTTCCCATTACCCTGACCCCCTCTATCAGACAATCGGAAGTCCGATACCCGTGCTCAAGCCCCTCGCCGTTCTCGTACTCGCCTGCACCCCGTTAATCGCTACCGCTGCCGACCTCGCCGGCGTGTGGCAAGGCACCTTGGGCAAATCCGCCATCACCGCGTGCTTCAACGGCGCGCATGGGGCCAATGGCAGTTATTACTACCAACGCATCCTTACGCCGATCCAGCTGACCCAAGCCAACGCGAGTGAACCCTGGGCTGAAGAGGGCAACAGCGGTTTCTGGCAACTGGACGAACCCCAGGGCGATACGCTGACCGGGACCTGGAGCAAGACCCCGGGCGGCAAGGGATTGGCGTTGTCGCTGAAACGCATAGACGTCGACAGCTGTGCCAGCGATGCCTACAACAACGCCATCGAAGCGCTGCCACCGCCGGTGAAGGTGGAGAAAAATACCTTCCATGAACACGCCTATCAGGTGAAAACCCAAGGCGGCCAGGTCATCCTCAAGCTCGAAGGTGACGGCGCGGCCATCGACAAGATCAACCGGGACCTGGCGCGCATGGCCATCAGCCCGGACGGCCAGACCGATTTCTACCGGGAGCGGCGTAACTCGCTGGACCAGGGCGGCGGCACGTCGACCAGCGAGATCAGCGTGGAGCCGCACTACTGGTCCTCGCACTGGATCACCGTGCGGTTTTACCGCTGGACGGCCGGCTACGGTCGCGGTGGCATCAGTTGGGGCCTGCACACCTGGAACCTGCAAACCGGCGACAGCGTCGACCCGTGGACCTGGCTGGGTGGCCGTGAAGAATGGGACAACCCCTACTCCGGCCAGATCAAGTTGCCTGCGCCCTTCAGCGCATGGCTCGCCAAACAGACCAGTGCTGACGAAGGCTGCCCGGCGGTGACCAGTTACTCCACCTTCGACCTGAGTTTCAATACCGAAGGGATGCAGCTTTCGACGCCCGCCCAAGGTGATGGCTGCGACAACGAATTGAGTTTTACCTGGGAACAGTTGGAGCCGGTGCTGACGGCAGAAGGCAAAGCCGCACTGCCCAGCTTGAAGGCGCCCTGACCGCCAGAGCAGGCACACAAGGGCGCCTTACAAAAAACTGACACTCATTCACGAAATATTCAGAAACGCTCACCGATACTAGCCGATTGCCACGGCCGTTCCCCCGAACGGTCCCTTGCCTCGGTTGCCAGTACTATGACGCGTCCTGCTCCTCTGCTGCTCCTGCTCGCTGGTTTGTTGTTCTTTTTTGCCCTGGGTAACCATGAACTGCAGGGCTCCACCGAAGCCCGCGTCGCCGGGATCGCCATGGCCATGCACCTGGACAACAACTGGGTGGTGCCCCAGCTGTTTCGTGAACCCTTCCTCGAAAAACCGCCCCTGAGCCTGTGGCTGGACGCCGGCGCCATTCGCCTGTTTGGCGCCAGCACCGGCGCGGTGCGCCTGGCCTCGGCATTTGCCGGGCTGTTCAGCGTGATGCTGTTCTACGGGATGCTGCGCACCTTTGGCCGCCCGAAAACATTGGCCTTCTGCGCAGCCCTGATCCTCGCGACCATGGCCAGTTACTGGGGCAACGTACGTGGTGTTGGCGAGGACTCCTTGCTCAGCCTGGGCGTGACCACTGCATTGCTGGGGTTCTATCAGGCGGTACGACCCGACCGCCAAGGCTCCAGTGTTTGGGCATGGGCGTTGTTTACTGCCGGGATGGTCATCGCCACCCTGAGCAAGGGCGTGCTGGGCCTGGCAATGCCGGGCATTGTGATCTTCGTGTATCTGGTGGTGACCACGGTGATGGACAAGCGCCTGCGTATCGGTGACTGGCTCAAACCGGGGCTGTTCACCTTGCTGGCGCTGGTGCCGCTGACGATCTGGCTGGGTTTCCTGTTCCAGCGCGGTGGGATGCAGGCTGTGGGCGAAGTGTTGTGGACCAACAGCGTTGGCCGCTTCAGCGGTTCATTCGTCGAGGCTGGGCATTACGAGCCGTTCTACTACTACATCGCCAAGCTGCCCGAAGCGTTCCTGCCGTGGAACATCCTGGTGTACCTGGGGCTTTGGCACTTCCGAAAAAGCCTGGTGCGCAACCGCTACTACCTGTTTTTCAGTATCTGGCTGGTGGCGCAATTCACCCTGCTGACCCTGGCCTCCAGCAAGCGCACGGTGTACCTCATGGCCCTGACGCCGGCCGCCGCCGTGCTGGCCGCCGAATACGCACGGGTCCTGTTGGAATGGACCAAGCAGCACAAGCCGTCGCTGTACACACACCATAAGGCGGTGATCGGCAGCGTGTTCACCCTGGCGGTCGCTTGCTACCTGATTGCAGCCTTCTGGTTTGCGCCCAAAGCGGACGTGCGCCAGTCCTTCGTCCCGGTGATCAGCCAGGTGCAGGCGCTGCAAGCGCAAGGAAAGGAAGTGGTGCTGTTCCAGCCCAACGAGCGGATTGCCGGGGCCAGCGTGTTCTATCTGCAGGCTTACTTGCCGATCCTGCAAACCGAGGCGCAGTTGCGCACATTCCTCACGGCCAAGCCGGGCAACGTGGCGCTGATGGACCGTACCGAACAACTGACCGAGAAGGTCACGGTCATCAAGCAGATGTCGATCAATCGCCAGCCTTACTACTTCGTCGAGCAGTAAGGCCGCCGCAAGGCATCAGTGCTTGGTGACCTTGTCCAGGTAACCCATGGCGAACGCCGAGATCACGAAGGTCATGTGGATGATGACGTACCACATCAGATGCTGCGGATCGACGTTCTTGGCGTCCATGAAGATGCGCAGCAGGTGGATGGAGGAAATCGCCACGATGGACGCCGCCACCTTCATCTTCAGCGACGAAGAGTCCATGGTGCCCAGCCAGTTGAGCTTTTCCTTGCTCTCATCGATATCCAGCTGCGAGACGAAGTTCTCGTAGCCGGAGATCATCACCATCACCAGCAAGCCGCCGACCAGGGCCATGTCGATCAACGACAGCAGCACCAGGATCAGCTCGGACTCGGCCATCGAGAACACGCTCGGCAGCAGGTGAATCACTTCCTGGAAGAATTTCAGCGCCAGCGCCAGCAACCCCAGGGACAAGCCGAAATAGATTGGCGCCAGCAGCCAGCGCGAGGCGTACATAGCATTTTCGATAAAGCGTTCCATTGGATCTCACACAGCTTGGCTAAAAATGGCCGCGAGTATACCAGCCGCTACAGAACACCTGTCACCGCGAGAAAACTGACCTGGGCGGCATCTGTAAGAGAATTTTTCTGCTAGTGTCGAGCCCATCAAATCGGCTCACTGACGTCGAACAGGAAAAACTCAGATGATGGATGTGCGATCCCATTTGGCCACTATCGGCCTGGGTGCGATGCTGTTGATGAGCGGCGGCTGCTCCCCCAAAGAAGAGCAGAAGCAAGCCACCCTCGAAGAGAGAACCGCCAAGTTCGAGCAGTCCCTGGACAGCATCCAGGACCCCAAGCTGCGCGACGCCATCGCCGACCTCGGCGGTTCGCTGCTCCTGCTGGAGCGGGCGCGCGTGAAGCTCGCCGAAAAGCCCGTCGAAGCCGAATACGGCGAAGACACCCTGGCCCTGATCAAACACTACCCCACACCCCAAGCCTTGGTGGACACCTACATCAACGGCCTGTTCGTGCTGCGCAAAGCCTCGCACTCCGACTACCTGACCGATCTGCAGCCGGTCTTCCCGTTCAACTTCAACAGCCCCGACCAGTTCCCTTTCCCCCATGGCCTGGAATGGCAGTCGGTGACCTTGAGCAACAACAAGGTCATTCCCTTCCAGCCTGAATGGTCGGAAACCGACCCGGGCATCCAACTGAGCCCCAGCAGTTCCAACCTGACCAACCCCGACGACCTGACAGTGACCTACCCGTTCATCGATGGCGTAGAGACCGAGAACAAGAGCCAGCCGCAACCGGTCAGCCTCAAGGGCGCGGTCGAAGTGATTGCACCCGGCAAGGTGCTGACCTTCGACCTGTCGAAAAAAGACGTGAGCCGCAAACGCACCGAGGGCACTATCACCCTCAACCTGCTGCTGCTTGAAAAGAACTACGCCGAGATCGAACTGACCAACAGCGAACCCCTGGCGCCGGAAGTGGGCGACGAATCGCCGAACCCTCTGCTGGTGCAGGCTCGGGACACCACCGGGCAATTCCTCACCCGCGCGGGCTCGATCAACGAGAGCAGCGCCCAGGTGGCGTTCTACGAGAAACAGCTGGCCGAGATGCAAAAGCAGAAGGCCTGGTCCGACGCATTTGAAAAGCAGCTGGACGACGAACAAAAGGCGTTCGAGCACAAACAGAGCAGCCACTACGCCAAGGTGTACTTCAACGGCGTGATCGATAGCCTGCAGGTCAACGTTATGGACTTCTCCAAGGCCACGGTCACGCACAAGGACCTTGACCTGCCGGTGTTGCGCTTCGACAAGAACAGCCTGCAAAAAAACGTGCAAGCCTTGCCGATGCCCGTCACGGTGTATGACGACAGCGCCGCCAACTGGCTCAAAGACGCGACCCTGACCGAAGACCAACTGAAAAAAAGCGTCACCATCACCCAGTCGACCGAAGACGCCAGCGCCGCGCACATCGTGTTCGACCACCCGTTCACCTTCAACGACGACCTGATCGGCAGCGAACGCAACAGCAGCGAAGCGCCCATCACCTTCTTCACGGCCGACGACAAGGGCGAGCGCGGCGAACCCATCGAGTTGCCAGCCGAAGCGTTTGAGCTGGACGCAGCCCGTGGCACGCTGACCTACGACCTCAACCTGTTCCCGGAAAACCCGGCGTTCGTGGTGGGTTCGATCCCGCTGTTCCTGGCCAACATCGAAAAAGCCACGATTGACGTCGCCAAGTTGCCCAAGGGCCTGACGCTCAAAGACAACGCGCTGATCGTCGACCAGAAGGCATTCCCGTCCGACAGCTGGCGCTTCTACGCCAAGGACGCCAGCGGCAACTACCTCAAGGAAATCCTCGGCGTCAGCCACCGCGCCGAGGAGTACGGCACGGCGATGTTTGACGTGCACTATTTCTACGGCCAGCCGACCGTGCTGGAAAGCTACCAGCGCACCGACCTGAATACCGTGCAGTACGGCTTCGAGGTCAAGCTGGACAAGCCGCCGGCGCAATAACCCTCAGTGATGGGTATCACTGACGGTCTGTGAACGCCCGCCGTTGAGCTGTCGCAGGTGGGCCTGCATGTGCAGGCTCCAGATCTGCGGGTCGCCCGCTTTCTCGTAGCCGTGCAGCGTGAGGCTGTCGACAATCGATTCCAGGATGGTTTCTGCCACGAAGGGCCCATGAAACGGGCCCTGGGACTTGATGGTGGACGGCTGTTCGCCGGTCATTCCGGCCGCAAACAGCAAGGTCCACATCCCGTTATCCCCGGCGAGCGGGCGAATGGAGCATTCGATACGGGTGACCAGGCCCAGGCATTGACGGGTAAGGCAAAGGTTGCGCGGCATGGCGGCGACCCTCGGTAGATCGGTGTTCAACCTCAGCGCACGGCGAGGCTGTCTCTATCCAGCGACTCCTGTGGATATCCCTTGAGCAGAGAATAGAAGAAAACCGCGACAAACCAAGGTTGTAGGGACCAACGGGCGTTGACCCCTGATGAACGAGTCAAAAATATGGCGAACTGCCCGCTATTTCCAAATACACCACTGAACCCATGTGGGAGCGGGCTTGCTCGCGAATGCGGTGGATCAGCCACTTATAAGTCGACTGACACACCGCCTTCGCGAGCAAGCCCGCTCCCACATTGACTGCACTCCGACTAAAAATCAGGTGGGTTTGGCTTCGGCCAGTGCTTGCTGTGCCAGCTCCTTTTCCGCCTCTTTCAGGTCTTCCTCGCTGATCATCTCGGCAATCGCACGCAAGCGCTCGACCACACGGGCATTGACGGTGCCCTCCGGGAATTGCCCCTCGGCATCCGGCTCACCGGCATCCTCGCCCACCAACAGGCTCAACGCCTCGTCCGCCTGGCGCACCGCATAAATATGGAACTGCCCGGCCCGCACGGCCTGCAGCACCTTCTCATCGAGCATCAGCGTGGCCACGTTGGCCTGGGGAATGATCGCCCCTTGCTCACCGGTCAAGCCGCGCGCTTCGCACAGGCGGAAGAAGCCTTCGATTTTCTCGTTGACCCCGCCCACCGCCTGCACTTCGCCGAACTGGTTGATCGAGCCGGTAATGGCAAAGCACTGCTTGAGCGGCGTCTTCGACAGGGCCGAAATCAAGGTGCAGGCCTCGCCCAGGGACGCACTGTCGCCGTCCACATAACCGTAGGACTGCTCCAGCGCGATGCTCGCCGAGATCGCCAACGGGAATTCCTGGGCATAACGGCTGCCCAGGTAACCGGTGAGGATCATCACGCCCTTGGAGTGAATCGGCTGGCCGAGGTTGACCTCACGCTCGATGTCGACAATGCCGCTGCCGCCCGGGTACACCGTGGCGGAAATCCGCGCCGGCACGCCGAAGGCCGAGTCGCCGACTTCCAACACCGTCAGCCCGTTGCACTTGCCCACAGCGGCACCTGCGGTGTCGATCAGAATGACCCCGGCGAGCATGTCGTCGAGAATCCGCGCCGACACGCGCCCGGTGCGCGTGGCCTTGGCCTTGAGCGCCCGCTCGATATGCCCCGCGTCGGTCATCTCGTCGCCCGCCAGGTGACGGATGAAATCCGCCTCGCTGACCAGCTGGAACAAGTCGCCAATACGCGCCGACAAACGGCCCTGATGCTCGGCCAAGCGTGCGCTGTAGGTGGCCAGGCGCGCCACCGCGTCCGACGTCAGCGGCGCCATGCCTTCTTCCGAGGTGCGGGTTTTGAGCAACTGGGCGAACTGCTCCAGGCTCTCGTCCACCATCGGGATGTCTTCGTCGAAGTCCACCAGCACCCGGAACATCTCCTGGAAGTCCGGATCGGCGTCTTGCAGCGCGTAGTACAGCTGGCGCGAACCGATGATGATCACCTTGACCTGCAACGGAATCATCTGCGGGTTGAGCGTGACGGTGGCCAGGCGGCCCAGTTCGCCCAACGGCGACTCCATCTTCAGCTTGCGCGACTGCAAGGAACGCTTGAGCGCATCCCACACAAATGGCTCGCCGAGCATTTTCTCGGCTTCGAGGATCAAAAAGCCGCCATTGGCGCGGTGCAAAGCGCCAGGGCGCAATTGCCGGTAGGTGGTGTAGAGCGCGCCCTGGTCGGTGCTGTACTCGATACGGCCGAACAGGTTGTCATAGGTCGGGTGCGGTTCAAACACCACCGGCGCGCCGCCGTTGATCGGGTGGCCCACCACCAGGCTCGGGCAGTATTGCTCCTCAAGCAGCTTGCGCGCCTGGGCGTCGGTCTTGGCATCATCCACCAATTGCTCGACCACGGTTTTCAGCAGGTACACCTGCATGGCTTGCAGGTAGCCGCAGACTGCCGCGTTTTCTGCGTACTTTTCCGACAGCGGTGAGAGCAACGGCTGCAGGGCCAGGGTGATGGTTTCTTCGTTGAACTGACGCAGTTGGTTGTTCGACTCGCGCTTCCACTGCGGCAGGCTGGCCAACTCTTCGTTGAGGCGCTCTTCCAACTCGGAAATATCCGTGTGGAAGCGCTCGCGGTCGGCCTCCGGCAGCTGCGAAAACTCGGCTTCGTCCAGCGCCTTGCCGTCGAGCATCGGGGTGAAGGCGATGTTCGAACTGTCGCGGTACAGCGCCACGTCCTTTTCCAATGCCAGGCGCTCAATCACGTCCAGGGCTTTGTCGTAGCGCTGGTTGAAGGCGCGGTCGATGGCACTTTTGCGCTGTTGGTAGGTGGGGTGTTCGAACACGGCCGGGAAGGTGGCCACCAGGTTGTCGATCAACCCGCTGATGTCACTGATGAACGCCGCCGCGCCGCCCGCTGGCAATTCCAGCGCACGGGGTTCGCGGGGCTCATCGAAATTATTCACATAGACCCAGTCCGACGGGGTCTGCAGGCGTTTACCTTCTGCCTTCAGGTAGCGTTTGACGAACGAAAAGCGGCCAGTACCGGGCTCGCCCATGACAAACACGTTGTAACCGGGGCGTGGCATGGCCACACCGAACTGCAAGGCTTCAACCGCACGTTCCTGGCCAAGCACACCGCGAAAGGGCTCCAAATCATTGGTGGTCGAGAAGCTGAACTGTTCAGCGGAAAAAGGACGAGTCAGCGCTTCGGGCGCTAGACGCAAGCTGGCAGCAACAGGATCAGGCATCGGGCTTCCTTACATCAGGCGGGGCAGATAACGGCATTCTGGCTCTCGCTTGCGCGCTCTGGCAAGGCGAGCCTTTGGGAAAGCATAGACACGGGAGGCGTCCTACAAATAATTCGCGACATCGCTGATTGTTTTATAAAAAATCACGGAACCCCGGGAACGTGCCTAAACTCCAAACTGCGCGGGTTGGACTAATAACCGATCCCTAGGGCGCTGCAACGCGCCTGAACCCTTGTCCATTGGTTTGCACACAAAGAGAACAAAGCTATGAAACGGATCCTTCTTGGTACTCTCTTCACCGTCGTCTCCCTCAATGCAATGGCAGAAGCACCAGGCGGCCCGAACTGCGGTTGGGGCAACATGTTGTTTGAAGGCCAACGCGGTACTCCCGCTCACTTCCTGGCGTCCACCACCAACGGCACCTCCGGTAACGCCACTTTCGGCATGACCTCGGGCACCAACGGTTGCAGCACCAACAGCGCCCTGACTTATGGCGGCAAGTCCTGGATTGCCATGAATGGCATGATGAACGAGCTGTCCGAAGACATGGCCAAAGGCAATGGCGAAGCACTGACCACCTACGCGGTGGTACTGGGCGTTGCTCCAGAAGATCGCGAGCACTTCGCTGCCGTGACCCACGAGCACTTCCAACAGATCTTCAGCAAAGCCGACGTGACCGCTGACGACGTGCACACCAACACCCTCGCCGTCCTCAAGGGCGACGCCCGCCTGGCGAAATACGCCACCCAGGCTTAAGCTCGACCTGCCCGCGCCTTTCGAGGTGCGGGCTTTATTTTTGGACCCGCCTCCCCTTTGGGTCTCACCTTTTCCGACTTAAGTTGCCCCTATGCTCAAACGCTTTGCCCTGTTGGCACTCTTCGCCTGCGCCCCGCTGTACGCGGCCCCGCATATTGATGATCAACGTTTGCAGCAATTGGCCAATGATCCGTTCTGGCTGTCCCTGGGCCATTACGAAGCCGGCAAGCTCAAGGGCTGGCGCAGTTACGTCAGCGACAAGAAATTCTTCCTCGCCCCCGACGGCGCCCACCATCCGGACGCCGAACTCAAGGCCACCGTTGACGCGTTGTACGCGCCGGCCAGCCTGGGCGAAAAACACGCTCAATGCGTTTACCCCGCACGCACCCGCTGGCTCAAGGATCAGTTACAACTGACCGACCTGCCTGCTGTGGACTGCAAAGAATTCAAGCAATGGTTCAAGGACGTCGCCCCCCATAGCGCGGTGATGATCTTCCCGGCGGCCTACCTCAACAGCCCGTCCTCCATGTTCGGTCACACCCTGCTGCGCATCGACCAGGCCGACGTGCAACGGGACAAGACCGCCCTGCTCAGCTACGCGATCAACTTCGGCGCCTACATCGAAGGTTCGGACAACAGCATCCTCTACGCCTGGAAAGGCCTGATGGGCGGCTACCCCGGTCTGTTCGCCCTGGTGCCCTACCAGGAAAAACTCTCCGAGTACCGTAGCTTGGAAAACCGCGACCTGTGGGAATACCGCTTGAACCTGACCCAGGTCGAGACCGAGCGCATGGTCGAGCACGTGTGGGAGCTCAAGCAGATCCAGTTCGATTACTTCTTCTTCGATGAAAACTGCTCCTACCGCCTGCTGGAGCTGCTGCAAGTGGCCCGCCCCGGGCTGCGCCTGACCGAGCAATTCCCGCTGACCGCCATCCCCACCGATACGGTCAAGGCGGTAAAGGATGCAGGGCTGGTGGAAAAGATCGACTACCGCCCTTCCCGCGAGCGCGAGCTGCTGGAGCGCGCCAAACCGCTGAGCAGTGAAGAGCAACAATGGGTACTCAAGGTCAGCGATGACCAGAAGCAACTGCAGGAGCCGGCCTTCAAGGCCCTGCCCCGCGAGCGCCAGGCCCTGATCATCGACGCCGCCTACCGCCTGGGCCGCTACCGCGCCAACGGTTTGGAGCGTGACACCGAACGCTCCCAACGCAGTTTCGAACTGCTGCGTGCGATCAACCAGAACCCGGCGCCCGACCTGAACGTCGAGCGCCCCGGCCTGCCGGAAGACGGCCATGAGTCCCGCACTTGGCAAGCAGGTATCGGCACTCGTGGCGATAAAGCCTTCGGTGAATACGGCCTGCGCATGGCCTACCACGACCTCAACGACAACGCCGAAGGCTTCCCCCTCGGCGCGCAGATCGAAATCCTGCAGATGAAACTGCGCCAGTACGAAGGCAATCACTGGCAACTTCAGCAACTGGACCTCGCCACCATCCGCTCCCTGACCCCGCGCAATGCCTTGTTGCAGCCGTGGTCCTGGCAAGTCACCGGCGGCCTAGAGCGGGTACCCGGCAAGCACGACGACGAAACCCTGGTGGCCCACGTCAACGGTGGCGCCGGCGGTACGTGGCAACTGAGTGACGACATGCTCGGCTTCGCCCTCGGCACCGTGCGCGTGGAGCACAACAACGACTTCAGCGAAGCCATCTCCCCCGCGGCCGGCTTCAACACCGGCGTTTTGTGGAAAAACCCGCTGGGTAACCTGAGCCTGGAAGCCAAGGGCGACTTCTTCACCAACGGCGAAGTGCGCCGCAGCCTCAGCCTGAACCAGCAATGGGAACTGTCCCGCAACCTGGGCCTGCGCCTGAGTGCCCAACGCGAGTACAGCCACCTGTCCACCCCGGTGAACGAAGTGCTGCTGGAAGTGAAGTGGTATCACTACTGACCAAAGGCGCACAACGATCAAAAATGTGAGAACGGGCTTGTGTGGGAGCGGGCTTGCTCGCGAATGCGGTGTGTCAGTCAAAGATATTTCAGCTGAACCACCGCCTTCGCGAGCAAGCCCGCTCCCACATTTGACCCACGCAACCTGTAGGAGCCGGCTTGCCGGCGCCGACGGACCACACCGTTCTCACCTTCCTTTCACATCTCTCCGACGAATCCCCTTCTAGACTTCCCCTATCAGCCGTGACACGGCGAGGGAGCAGGCGATGTGGCGGTATGCGGTAATGCTGTGTGCGATGGTGTGGTTGGCCGGTTGCCAGTCCACCCATCAGGATTTGCTGGCCAAGGGTTATCCACCGGCCTTTGCCGATGGCTTTGACGACGGTTGCAGCAGCGGCCGCCAGGCGGCTGGAGTGATCAGCGGGGAATTTCGCAAGAATGTGCCGCGTTACCTCAAGGACCGCGAGTACGCCGAAGGCTGGGAGGACGGCTTCCGCCAATGCAAGGCCATGCGTGAAAACGAAGCGCTGCGCGACTACAAGGACCATCACTGGGATGACCGTGAGCGTGCCTGGCAGCAGGAGAAGGACCGCGACGCCGCCAGGGCCTATCGCTCGCAATAGGTCGCTTTCAGACATTCATCGAAACTAAAGCGCGGCGACCATGGCCCAAACGCCATAGAGGGAGAACGTCATGAGCCGAGCTTTTGTGAATGAAGACAGTGCCGCCGCTCAGGCTGACCAGCCGGTGGAGCGCCAGGTCAGCGAGCAGCCCAACCGGGTGACGGCCCAAGGGTTGGCGCAGTTGCAGGCCAAGGTGGCGCAGTTGCAGCAGGCGTACAGCGTCGAATCTGCCAAAGATGACAAACAGCGCCTGGCCGACCTTGAGCGCGACCTGCGCTACTTCAATCAACGGGTGCAAAGCGCCCAGGTCGTCGCACCGGCGACTTCCACCGACAAAGTACAGATCGGCAGTTGGGTCACCTTCGCCAATGAACAGGATGAGCAGCAGCGCATCCAGCTGGTCGGCGAAGACCAGGCCGATGCCACTGCACACTTGATCAACTGGGGCTCACCGTTGGGCCGTGCATTACTGGGCGCCCGGCTCGGCGACGAAGTGCTGTGGAAACGCCCCGTCGGCGATCAGTTGATCGAAGTGCTGCTGATCGAGCCCGAGGCTTAGACGATGCCTTGGGCCAGCATCGCGTCGGCGACTTTTACGAAGCCGGCGATGTTCGCGCCTTTCACGTAGTTGACCCGGCCGTTTTCTTCGCCGTAGTGCACGCACGCATGGTGGATCGACTGCATGATGTTGTGCAGCTTGCTGTCCACTTCACCGGCAGTCCACAGCAGGCGCATGGCGTTCTGCGACATTTCCAGCCCGCTCACGGCCACGCCACCGGCGTTGGAGGCTTTGCCCGGGGCAAACAGAATGCCCGCGTCGATAAAGATATCCACAGCCTCCAGCGTGGTCGGCATGTTGGCGCCTTCGGCCACGCAGATGCAGCCATTGCGCAACAGGGTGCGCGCGGCCTCGGCGTCGAGTTCGTTCTGGGTCGCGCAGGGCAGGGCAATATCACACGCCAGCTGCCAAGGGGTCTGGCCCTTGCGGAACTCCAGGCCGAATCGCTCAGCCAGTTCGCTGATACGCCCGCGCTGGACGTTCTTCAGTTCCAGCAGGGCCGACCATTGCGCCTCGGTCAAACCGCTTTCGGCGTAAAGAGTGCCTTCGGAGTCGGACAGGGAAATCACCTTGCCGCCCAGGTCCATGACTTTACGCGCTGCGTATTGCGCCACGTTGCCCGAACCCGACACCGCCACGCGCTTGCCTTCCACCCGCTGGCTGTTGCGCTTGAGCATCTCTTCGGCGAAGTACACACAGCCGAAACCGGTGGCTTCCGGGCGGATCAGGCTGCCGCCGTAGTTCATGCCCTTGCCGGTCAATACGGAGGTGAACTGGTTGCTCAGGCGCTTGTACTGGCCGAACAGGAAGCCGATTTCACGGGCGCCCACGCCGATATCGCCGGCCGGTACGTCCACGTCTGCGCCGATATGGCGGTACAGCTCGCTCATGAAGGCCTGGCAGAAGCGCATCACTTCGGCGTCGCTCTTGCCCTTGGGGTCGAAGTCCGAGCCGCCCTTGCCCCCGCCCATGGGCAACGAGGTCAGGGAGTTCTTGAAGGTCTGCTCGAAGGCGAGGAATTTCAGCACACCCAGGTTCACCGAAGGGTGGAACCGCAGGCCGCCCTTGTAGGGACCGATGGCGCTGTTCATCTGGATGCGGAACCCACGATTGACCTGAACCTTGCCGTGATCATCCACCCACGACACCCGGAAGGTAATGGCACGTTCCGGCTCGCAGATGCGCTCCAGGATGCCCGACGTCAGGTAGTGGGGGTTGGCTTCAAGAAACGGCCAGAGGCTGCGTAGGACTTCTTCTACGGCCTGATGAAATTCCGGCTGGTCCGGGTCGCGTTTCTTGAGGCGAGAAAGGAAAGATTCGACAGATTCGATCATGGGAAGTCTCGGCAAATTGATTGTTTTTAAATGAGATTGAGCCGGACCTTAGCAACTCATGCTGCACCTGAAAAGGGCAAAATGTCGCCTTTGTGAATTTAAATGGTGCATTAGATATAAATAAATCAGGAAAACAGGACTTTTGTGCACCTTAAAAGGGATTGCCAACCCTAGGCATGCACCAGCCTGTAAATTGTCTTCGCAGGCGAGCCAGCTCCCACATTTGATCGATTTCTACTGTTGGAATGCGGCCGAATGTGGGAGCTGGCTTGCCTGCGATAAACCCACCTCGGTCCACCTGAAAAAATGCAAAAAAAAACGGAGCCCGAAGGCTCCGCTTTTTCAAACCACAGACCCGAATCAGGCCAGTTTCTTGTGACGCACACGGTGCGGCTGGGCAGCGGCTTCGCCCAGGCGCTTCTTGCGATCGGCTTCGTACTCGGTGTAGTTGCCTTCGAAGAACACCGCTTGGGAATCGTCTTCGTACGCCAGGATGTGGGTCGCGACGCGGTCAAGGAACCAGCGATCGTGAGAGATCACAATGGCGGCGCCCGGGAAGTCCAGCAGGGCTTCTTCCAGGGAACGCAGGGTTTCAACGTCAAGGTCGTTGGACGGTTCGTCGAGCAGCAACACGTTGCCGCCTTCTTTCAGGGTCAGGGCCAGGTGCAAGCGACCGCGCTCACCACCGGACAGGTCCTTGACGAACTTCTGCTGGTCGCCGCCCTTGAAGTTGAAGCGACCCACGTAGGTGCGCGACGGGATTTCATAGTTGCCGATGCGGATCTGGTCGGAGCCGTCGGAAATCTGCTGGAACACCGTCTTGCTGCCGTCCAGGTCCTCGCGGCTCTGATCAACGCAAGCAAGCTGCACGGTTTCGCCGACTTCGATGGTGCCCGAATCCGGGGTTTCCTTGCCCATCAGCATGCGGAACAGTGTGGATTTACCCGCACCGTTACCACCGATAACGCCGACGATCGCGCCTTTTGGCATGGAGAACGACAGGTTGTCGATCAGCACGCGGTCGCCATAGCCCTTGGTGACGTTCTTGAATTCGATGACCTTGTCACCCAGGCGCGGACCGGCCGGAATGTAGATCTCGTTGGTTTCCGAACGCTTCTGGAATTCCTGGGACTGCATTTCTTCAAAGCGCTGCAGACGCGCCTTGGATTTGGACTGGCGGGCCTTGGCGCCTTTGCGCACCCACTCCAGTTCTTCCTTCATGGCCTTTTCGTGAGCCGATTGCTGCTTGGACTCCTGGGCCAGACGGTCGGACTTGGCTTCCAGCCAGCCGGAGTAGTTGCCCTCGTAAGGGATACCGGCGCCGCGGTCGAGCTCGAGGATCCAGCCGGCGACGTTGTCCAGGAAGTAACGGTCGTGCGTGATCGCAACCACGGTGCCCGGGAAATCGTGAAGGAAATGTTCAAGCCAGGCGACGGAATCGGCGTCCAAGTGGTTGGTCGGTTCGTCGAGCAGCAGCATGTCGGGCGCCGACAGCAGCAGGCGGCACAGAGCCACACGGCGCTTCTCACCACCGGACAGGTGTTCGACCTTGGCATCCCACGCCGGCAGGCGCAGCGCGTCGGCGGCGACTTCCAGCTGGCGCTCCAGGTTGTGACCGTCGCCGGCCTGCAGGATGGCTTCCAGCTTGGCCTGTTCGGCGGCCAGCTTGTCGAAGTCGGCATCCGGCTCGGCGTAGGCGGCATA
>Ga0207655_1000318_pt1 | contig 71503 bp, 73 predicted proteins | sample KBSM44metaG_FD_184398 | JGI IMG/M metagenome (GOLD analysis project Ga0207655, IMG submission 184398) | Miscanthus rhizosphere microbial communities from Kellogg Biological Station, Michigan, USA - KBS M4-4 metaG (SPAdes) (version 2) | ecosystem: Host-associated > Plants > Roots > Rhizosphere >... | reverse complement strand
TTAAAGTACGTGAAAACGAGCCGTTCGACGTAGCACTGCGTCGCTTCAAGCGTTCATGCGAGAAAGCAGGTGTTCTGGCGGAAGTTCGTCGTCGTGAGTTCTATGAAAAACCGACTACCGAACGTAAACGCGCTAAAGCTTCTGCTGTGAAACGTCACGCGAAGAAACTGGCTCGCGAAAACGCACGCCGTACTCGTCTGTACTAATCTGTTGAGGGCACACGCCCTCAATGGTCAGACTGAGTTATAGTCGTAAGGCCGTGCTTCCGGAAGGAATGCGCGGCTTATTTTCGTTTATGCGTTAGCAAATACACAAAATCATTCAAGACGCATCACGGCGGCAAGGGAGTGAATCCTCAGCGCTTACATCAGTAAGTGACAGGGTGAACGAGCGCAGCCAACGCAGAAGCAGCTTGAGGGATAAGGTGTAATTTTACGGGGCCTATGGCTGGACGAATTCCACGCGTATTTATCAATGACCTGCTGGCCAGAACCGACATCGTCGATCTTATCGACGCGCGGGTAAAGCTCAAAAAGCAGGGCAAGAACTACCATGCGTGCTGTCCGTTCCATAACGAAAAAACCCCCTCTTTCACCGTTAACGGTGAAAAACAGTTTTACCACTGCTTTGGCTGTGGCGCGCACGGGAATGCTGTCGATTTCCTGATGAACTACGACAAGCTCGAGTTCGTGGAAACCGTCGAAGAACTGGCGGCGATGCACAACCTTGAAGTGCCTTACGAAGCAGGCAGCGGTCCGAGTCAGATAGAACGCCATCAACGACAAACGCTTTACCAGCTGATGGACGGTCTGAATTCGTTTTACCAACAGTCTCTTAAGCAACATGCAGCTGAACCTGCGCGTCAGTATCTGACACAGCGCGGATTGAGCGACGATGTGATTGCGCGTTTCGCTATTGGTTACGCCCCGCCCGGCTGGGACAACGTATTAAAGCGTTTTGGTGGCAATAGCGAAGATCGTAAATCTCTGATCGATGCCGGCATGCTGGTGACAAACGATCAGGGACGAAGCTATGACCGTTTCCGCGAGCGGGTGATGTTCCCCATTCGCGACAAACGAGGCCGGGTAATTGGTTTTGGTGGACGCGTGCTGGGTGACGGCATGCCGAAATACCTCAACTCCCCGGAAACCGATATTTTCCACAAAGGTCGCCAGCTGTATGGCCTTTATGAAGCCCAGCAGGATAACGCTGAACCCCGGCGTTTACTGGTGGTCGAAGGCTATATGGACGTGGTCGCGCTGGCACAGTACGAGATCAACTACGCGGTTGCGTCGTTGGGAACGTCCACCACCGCCGACCACATTCAGCTCCTGTTCCGGGCGACGAATAACGTCATCTGTTGTTATGACGGTGACCGTGCCGGACGCGATGCCGCCTGGCGTGCGCTGGAAACTGCACTACCTTATATGACCGACGGGCGCCAGCTGCGCTTTATGTTCCTGCCCGACGGTGAAGACCCGGATACGCTGGTGCGTAAAGAGGGCAAAGCGGCGTTTGAAGCGCGGATGGAGCAGGCTCAGCCACTCTCCACGTTTCTGTTTAACAGCCTGATGCCGCAGGTGGATTTGAGCACGCCAGACGGACGCGCCCAGCTGAGCACGCTGGCACTGCCGCTGATTTCTCAGGTTCCGGGCGAAACGCTGCGCATTTACCTGCGCCAGGAGCTCGGCAACAAGCTCGGCATTCTGGATGACAGTCAGCTTGAACGTTTAATGCCTAAACTGGCTGAAAGCGGTGCGGTTCGCCCCGCGCCACAGCTAAAACGCACAACCATGCGTATACTGATAGGGTTACTGGTGCAAAACCCTGAGCTGGCGCCGCAAGTGCCGCCGCTCGCGGGGTTGAACCATGAAAAATTGCCAGGACTTGGCTTATTTTCAGAACTGGTCAACACGTGTCTGTCGCAACCAGGTCTGACTACCGGCCAACTGTTAGAGCACTATCGCGGCACAAAAGAGGCCGCCACCCTTGAAAAACTGTCGATGTGGGACGATATAGCTGATAAGGACATTGCAGAAAAAACGTTCACCGACTCACTCAACCATATGTTTGATTCGATGCTTGAACTGCGCCAGGAAGAGCTGATTGCTCGCGAGCGTACACATGGCTTAAGCAGCGAAGAGCGCCGGGAACTCTGGATGTTAAATCAGGAACTGGCGAAGAAATAAACTGAACAAAAACCGTTCACGTTGTATCAAAGCAGAGACAACGTGAAGGTTGCAGCATTTAACGGCTTAAGTGCCGAATATCGATCGGGAAGCCCCCGGCAGCCGCACTGAGAGGCAGCGGCAAAAATATAAGTACGCCCTCGCTTCAAAGGTTGGCAGCGACACCGCCGACACCAATTAAACGAATTAAGTGTGGATACCGTCTTATGGAGCAAAACCCGCAGTCACAGCTGAAACTTCTTGTCCAACGTGGTAAGGAGCAAGGCTATCTGACCTATGCCGAGGTCAATGACCATCTGCCGGAAGATATCGTCGATTCAGATCAAATCGAAGACATCATCCAAATGATCAACGACATGGGCATTCAGGTGATGGAAGAAGCACCGGATGCCGATGATCTGTTGCTGGCTGAAAACTCCAACAACACCGACGAAGATGCAGAAGAAGCCGCTGCACAGGTGTTGTCCAGCGTTGAGTCTGAAATCGGGCGTACCACTGACCCGGTGCGCATGTACATGCGCGAAATGGGCACCGTTGAACTGTTGACCCGCGAAGGCGAAATCGACATCGCGAAACGCATCGAAGATGGGATCAACCAAGTTCAGTGCTCCGTTGCCGAATACCCTGAAGCGATCACTTATCTGCTCGAGCAGTACGATCGCGTCGAAGCCGAAGAAGCGCGTCTTTCTGACCTGATCACCGGTTTTGTCGATCCGAATGCTGAAGAAGATCTGGCGCCAACCGCGACTCACGTCGGTTCTGAACTGTCTCAGGAAGAGATGGATGATGACGAAGACGAAGAGGAAGAAGACGGCGACGATGACAGCAGCGATGACGACAACAGCATCGATCCTGAGCTGGCGCGCGAGAAATTTGGCGAACTGCGCACCCAGTACGAACTGGCTCGCGACACCATCAAAGCCAAAGGCCGCAGCCATGCCGCCGCTCAGGCCGAGATTCAGAAACTGTCTGAAGTTTTCAAACAGTTCCGCCTGGTGCCGAAACAGTTCGACTACCTGGTGAACAGCATGCGCGTCATGATGGACCGCGTTCGTACTCAGGAACGTATCATCATGAAGCTGTGCGTTGAACAGTGCAAAATGCCGAAAAAGAACTTCATCACCCTGTTCACCGGCAACGAAACCAGCGAAACCTGGTTCAACGCGGCTATCGCGATGAACAAACCCTGGTCTGAAAAACTGCACGACGTGGCTGATGATGTTCAGCGCGGCCTGCAGAAACTGCGTCAAATCGAAGAAGAGACCGGCCTGACTATCGAGCAGGTTAAAGATATCAACCGTCGCATGTCCATCGGCGAAGCGAAAGCCCGTCGTGCGAAGAAAGAGATGGTTGAAGCTAACTTACGTCTGGTTATTTCTATCGCGAAGAAATACACCAACCGTGGTCTGCAGTTCCTGGATCTGATCCAGGAAGGTAACATCGGTCTGATGAAAGCGGTTGATAAGTTTGAATACCGTCGCGGTTACAAATTCTCCACCTACGCAACCTGGTGGATCCGTCAGGCGATCACCCGCTCTATCGCGGATCAGGCGCGCACCATCCGTATCCCGGTGCATATGATTGAGACGATCAACAAACTCAACCGTATCTCCCGTCAGATGCTGCAAGAGATGGGCCGCGAGCCGACGCCAGAAGAGCTGGCTGAGCGCATGCTGATGCCTGAAGACAAGATCCGTAAAGTGCTGAAAATTGCCAAAGAGCCTATCTCCATGGAAACGCCAATCGGCGACGATGAAGATTCGCATCTGGGTGATTTCATCGAGGATACCACCCTCGAGCTGCCGCTGGACTCTGCGACTACCGAGAGCCTGCGTGCTGCCACTCACGACGTTCTTGCGGGCCTCACCGCGCGTGAAGCGAAAGTCCTGCGTATGCGTTTCGGTATCGATATGAATACCGACCACACGCTGGAAGAAGTGGGTAAACAGTTCGACGTTACCCGCGAACGTATTCGTCAGATCGAAGCGAAGGCCCTGCGCAAACTGCGCCACCCGAGCCGTTCTGAAGTTCTGCGTAGCTTCCTCGACGATTAATCGGCCCTGAAAAGTAAAAAGCTCCCAACCGGGAGCTTTTTTTTTCATCTTTTTTCAGCACAGCAGAACCACAACCCCCTAGCGCCCTCGCACCATCAACGCCTCATCGAGTTCGCGATAGGCTTCGACCAGCTTGTCGAGCGTCGCCCTGTTCAGCCCACTCGGATTTGGCAGCACCCACACCTGCGTCATGCCAATGGTAATCCTCTGTTTGCCCCACTGCGCCCCGCGCTGGCTAAAGGCCTGCTCGTACGCCTGCTTGCCAAGGATCGCCAGCGCCGAAGGCTGATAATCTTCTATTTTCTTCACCAGTTCCCGCCCGCCGCTGCGCAGCTCATGCAGATTCACCTCTGTAGCCTGGACTGTCGGGCGCTCCACCAGCATGGTAATCCCGCAGCGGGTATCCAGCAGATGCTGCTCCTCTTCAGGCTTGAGCAGCCGATCGGTGAATCCTGCCTGATGAATGACCTTCCAGAAACGATTGCCCGGATGGGCGAAGTGAAAACCCGTATGGGCGGAGGACTTGCCAGGGTTGATCCCGCAGAACACCACCCGCAGCCCCGGCGCCAAAATATCGTTGATCATCTCACTCCCCGATGAATGTATCTTGTAGTTAGTATAAAGGATTGATAATGCGTTGTTTATAAAAACAGCAGGCAGGAGGGAATGGCTGGATTGCAGCAGGGAGTTACTTTATAATTCACCGCCACGGCCCCTTAGCTCAGTGGTTAGAGCAGGCGACTCATAATCGCTTGGTCGCTGGTTCAAGTCCAGCAGGGGCCACCAAATTTTAGCATTAGATACATACACTTAGGCCACTCTCGCGAGTGGCCTTTTTGTTGCCTAAGATATTGATGGCGATGAAATGGCGGTAGACTTCTTACCGCCATTTTCTTTAAGGCATAAAAAACCCGCTCGCGGCGGGTTAGTTTAAAGGGGATAACAGGCGCTAGCCTTTTAGTGCGGATCGCGACACTTTAGGGGTGACTCCACCAGTGGTAACAATAAATCGCTCTACCGATTCCATCGTCACGAAAGTGCAACTGCAATTGATGTTTGTGCACTGATGATAACGTTCTTTGGTATTCTCGCTAAGGTATCGACTCGTACGGGCATGTGCCGCTTGCTTGCACTCAGGACAATGAAACATAACTGGCTCCGCAAATTCACTAATAGTGAATTTATAATACCCAGAAAATCACTAAATGGGTATTGTTTTATGCCTTCCCTTCTTCTGTGACATATTCAATATCTGAGGATTTCACTTGCAGCTCAAGCGTCGAAGTGAAACCGTTGCTATTAAGACGATGCACTACCCGGCTGATTACCCATGCTTGATTATCTATAACGTTCTTGAATCCTCTGACTGTAACAGGTATTTCAGGAAACAGATCTGCACGGCCAATTGCGAGCGTGATAGAAAACTCAGCTGCACCACGCTGTATCTCTTCCCATTTGGCCTGCGCCGCACGGATGGCCTGCGCTTTGCTAGCGAAAATGGTCGTTAACTCCAGAACATTTTCCGGTTCTCCAGCCATGTATTCACCGTTTCGTGCGCCCTGATTCCCGCTCGGCTTGCTCGCTGACGGTGTCATAGTGGCATCCGGATGTTGCCAGGAACGTAGATTCTGCTCTTTCGACACACGTTTGAGATTAACGTTTTGGTTTTGCTGACTCGGGTCTTTGGTTTGCAGCCATTTGGCTGTAACACCGCTATACGCCCCCCGATCGGCAATAGTAAATTGATGGCTGTCTCCATCGCCACGTTCTATGACCCTTTGCGGGAAGGGTTTATTACTTGCATTCATCGCACCCCCCTTTTTCAGGAAAAGGAGTTTTCCGGCCTTTACGGAGACAACCGCACCATTTCGCTCGGCCAGCCGCGACAAGAATACAGCATCAGACTCCTGCGTCTGATCGATATGGGGCACCTCAACAGGTACCAAACTCTCGGCTATCCTGGCTATGAGCTTATTCCGCTGAGCAATGGTGTCGACAATTGTCCCAAGCGTTGTATCATGCCAGGACTGCTCGCGACGCGAATTGAGCGATCCTCGAAAATCAGCACTGCGTGCACGAATGGTGAGAACGTCTGGAGCACCTCGATACGCGATTTCGTCTACGATAAAACTCCCCTTTCCCAGCAATGCCGATCCCTGCCAGCCTAACCACAAACTCAAAGAAGCACCGCGCGGTGGTAACTCAACCAACCCGTCAGAATCATCAAGCTCTATATCAAGCTGGTCAGCTTCAAATCCATTATTATCAGTCATTGTCAGACTGATGAGCCGCTCTCTGAAAACCTCAGTAATATCATCCTTACCGAAAGCGAGCATAAAATCGGGAGCAATGCATGCACCTGCCTGGAGAGTCATTCCCGTTATCATCCCACCAGTCCTCCCGCCCAGCTACCCACTGATGACACCAGGGTTTCGGCTTGTGCTTTTAAATCGCCATACATAACAACCAGGGATTCATCGACTCTCTTTAAAGTCAGGTTAAACTCGATTTTTCTGGCAGACCCATCACTGTAAAGATCCGTATGAGTATGTGTTACCTTTTCAACCACATACATGCCGTGAATCATTCCACTACCGTCGATCAGTGGCCATGCACGTCCCTCGTTGGCCATCAATTCGATCGCCAAAAGCGATAATTTACCGCCAGTAATTTCTGGGTAGAGCGTACCGGAGAGTATGCGTGTGGTTTCTCCCTCCCCAAGAAATTGATACGCAGGTGACTTGCCGATACGGTTATTTGATGCCCATCGATAATCTTTTGTATATTGCATCGACTGATACGGTAGCGTTCGGCGCTCAAACACAAATAAACCCAATACCATTAACACTGTCTAAATCTCCTCAGTCATGCGAAAAGCTTGAGCGCTGATATGAACGCTCTTGACGAGCGAGGTTATCAACGGCTTCTCTGAGCCGACGGTCTAAATCACTGTTCGGCAGAACATCACCTTGCAGAGTGATGCTGTACTCTCGCTTACTGTTGTCGACAAAAGATCGCCCAGCGGGAGCAGATAGCGGCTGATAAAGCGGATAGCCGCTTAATGTGGATGTCGGCGGAATATAGGTTCCGTCAGGCGTCACGGCCGTGGTTTTCACCTTAGCCTCGGTATCTTCAAGTTGGCCGGACTCTTTTTTGATAATGCCGAGTTTGTCCAATAACCAGCTTGCTTTACTGCTCAGGCTGTTAAAGATATTAAGTGGGGCCATGAGCGCATTGGCCAGTGCCTGGCCAAACATTACCCCCACATTCTTACAGCGTTCGAGCGTTTCTTGTGTCGCCTTTACGGGTTCAAGCAGATCAGTGAACCACTGCCAGATGCTGCCGAGCTTCTCAACGAGAAAATCAAATGCCGGTGCAAGCGGGGAAAAAATTTCTGCCAGCGGAGCAAAAGCGGTACCAAGTCCCTCAATAACGCCGCCAAAGAATGCACTGAGTGGTTCCCAATATTTACGGATGAGCAGGGCTCCACCGACAATCGCCGCCACAACAGCTATAACTGGCCACGTGATGGCCCCAAGAGCTGAGGCGATAGCGCCGCCGGCTAGAGTAAATACTGTCCCCAGCATGCTTGCTGCAGCAATAATGACATTCACCCCGGCAATCAAAGGCCATACGATTTGCCCGACACCTCCCAGCACGCCGACCAGCGCCAGCGTACTCGTGGCAACGTTCAATAGGGTTTGGGTCAGTTCGGGATTTGTCTGAACCCAGCTTGCGGCCATGCCAACCCAGGTGTTTGCCGAAGCCGTCAGACGCCTTAGGGCAGACTCTTCTTGCGCAAAAACATCAATTTTAAGACCATCCAGGGTCGACTGTAGTTTTACTAAATCTCCATCGAGATTATCGGACTTGATACTGGCGATGCGTGAAGTACTCCCTTTGGCAGCGAGCATTTGCTGACGTTTGTTGTCCAGAGTTCCATCACCGGCTGCGGCAACCAGTGCTCCTGCCCCCTTTACAGCCTCTTCACCGAACAGGCTTTTCAGGTATTCGGCCTGCTGCGCCATATCAAGTTTGTTTGTCTCAAAGGCGTGATAAATATCTTTAAATACCTTCTCGACCGGAAGCTTATTTCCGTTACCGTCGTGTGTGCTGACCCCCAGGGAATTGAGGGCAACAGGCGCCTGGCCTGTCATCGCATCCAGACGGCTCAAAATAGTGTTAATATTACTCCCGGCGCTGGCACCTTTAATATTGTGGTCTGCCAGGATGCCGAGCATCGCCGTTGTGTCTTCAAGACTTTCACCAGCCATTTCCGCACCTGGTGCAACGTTTTTCATCGCCGCAACCAAATCATCAAGACTCGTGCTCGATGAGTGGAGGCTTTGTGTCAAGACATCAGAAATGCGTTCGATCTCTGTTATCGGCAACTTAAACGCCGATTGCACCGTAGAAAGTGCGCCAACAGCATCGCTGGCTGCAAGACCATTAGCTTGCCTCATTGTCACTGTCGAGTCGGTTGCCATGAGAACGTCATTCGCATTGTAACCTGAGCTTGCGAGCACACCCTGTGTTTGAGCTACGTCGACTTGAGAGAGATATCCTTTAGAACCAATATCTTTAGCCTGCTGGCGAAGAGCAGCCATCGTTTCATCATTCTTATCAATACCGAGAGTCGACTGCGTATCCGACATCTGTTTGGTGAAAGCGACGCCCGGCGCAAAAAATTGAGACAGCCCATGGAATCCAGCACTCGCCGTATTTATTCCCGCCGCCCCCGCATCACGTATGCCGAAGGCAAGCGTTTTACCGGACTCGTAGCGGCGCTTTATTGCATCGACTCTTTCCTGCTGCTGATTGACGCGTGAAAGAGCGTCACGCTGCATATTTAGCTGTTGCGTGGTCTGTCTAATCGTGACTTTCACACGCTGTGCATCAGCAGAGAGTGTACGTGTGTTAATGCCCGACTGAGAAAGCTCGGAACGCTGGCGCTGTAAGGACTGGCGCATACCGTTGTATTTACTCTGCAGCTCAGCTGCAGATTTTTTTGCAACATCCAGCGCCTGCGACTGTGCCAGCGTGGGTGCTTCGATATTCTTAAACTGAATGGCCAGTGCTGCCGCCTCCTGCTTCGCTTTTGCAAGAGACCGGCCGGTTAGAGAAAGCTGAGCGCTGGCTTTCCTGAACCCATCAATACGGGCTGCCTGCACGTTGAGATCGCGCAGAGATTGCTCAGAATCACGGATTTCACCCGCAAGGGATTTACTGGCAGTCCGGATAGCATTGAGCGGTCGGCTTGCGCGTCCAACGGCATTAAGCAGCGCCTCAAGTTTCACGTTATTGCTCATAGTGGTTTCCGCTTCGCTGTAGCGCCTTGTCGCGCCAGGTTATGAGTTCGGCCACGTCCAGAGGATACAGCTCGGATGGCGGCCAGTGAAAAATCACAGCAATATCCGCCATCAGGTCATCTACCGACAATTGGTCGGGGAAATTCAGCGAGCCGAAGCAGGTGATAAAAAACCAACCACCTTACCGGCAAGTGCAATGAGATCTGCGGCATCCAGTCGAGCAATCTCATGTTCGTTCAGCGCCGGGTAGGTCATTCGAGGTAAAACCTTAATTAAGGCGTCAACATCACAGTTTGCCAGTGCAGCCAATGACACTCCGCGGAGTGTCCCCGCGTTGGGCCTGGATACAGTAACCTGCTCAATTTTTTGCTCACCGCGCATCAGCGGATTGTCGAAGGTCACAACGTTTGAATTTCCGGTATCAATAATATTTTCCATTTGTCACTCCCTCAAAAATAGAAGAGACCGGCCTGCCTGAGCGGCCGGTCAACAACATTACAGGCCAATCGCCTTACGGTGTTCGGCCAGACGGTCTACACCGTCGACCTTCAGCACCATGTTGACGATGTCAATTTCAATGACTTCTTTTCCGTCAATTGTCAGCTGGTAATAAGCACAATCAGTTGTCATTTTCGTTGTACCGCTTTCGCCCTGCTTGTTCTCACCGCAGTCGTACTCTTTATGACGACCTCGCATCACCACCTCGACGGCGGAAATTGCACCGGTGTCATCGCGCTGATAGGAGCCAGTAAAACGTAGCGGTACGCTGTCTGCACCAGGGGATGCATACTGCGCCCACAGTGCGACATCCGGCAGACCACCGAGCGTCCATTCAAGGGACAGCGCATCATCATCAAGACCCATATCAATGGATACCGAACCCGGCATCCCGCCGCCGCGGTATTTCTCCAGCTTGCGGGTCAGCTTCGGTAAAGTGACGGATTCAACGACGCCCATGTAGCTCAGGCCATCGTTAAACATGTTCAAATATTTTAATTTACGTGGTAACGCCATGCTGTTAGCTCCTTAGCCGTTGACCGAATCTGACAGATTCGCCAGATAGGTATCAGTGATGCGCTGGCGCAGGGTCAGGTTTTCCAGCGGTGGGACGGGGGTATAGTCGTAATCGATATACAGTTTGCCCGCTTTAAGCGTCGCAACATCGTTGGACTCAGGGTCGTACCAGCAGGACCCATCGACGATATAACCATTACTTTTCAGTTCACGGAACTTGGCATTAATGCCCGCCACGATGTCGCGAATAAGGGTCGGGGTAATCGGTTTATCCATCGCCCACGCATGTGCTTCCGCCATGGTGTCGGCCAGTACCTGCGCGGTACGGGTGTAGTTTTCAAACAGGAAAAGAGGATCATCCGCACAGGTGCGGTTACCCCAGAATTTGAAACCATCATTGCGGATCAGCGTGGTCACACCAGCCTGATTAAGCACGTTGGCATCGGTCGCCGGTTCCTGCAAATCCCATGAGACTGAGGCGCTAACACCGGTGACGCCATTCACGCCGACGTTTGACAGGGTTTTATGCCAGCCGGTTGTCTGGTCGATTTTGGCACGCAGGCCCAGCGCGCGCGCCGTCGCCCATGCGGTATCTGTTGCGTTTGTCGTAGTGTCCCACGCCAGAAAATCGGGGAAGATCACCATCAGCTCACGCTGGCTGAAATTCTTGCGATAGTCGATGGCCTCGGAAATGGTTTTACAGTCCCACGCACTGACATAGCCAAAGGCGCGCAGGCTCTGACAGGTAGCGGCAAGCGCAGTCGCTACTTCCTGCGAATCCAGCCCCGGCACGCCAAGAATGCGCGGCTTAACGCCGGTGACAGTCTGCGCCGTCAACAGCGCTTTCAGGCCGGTGTATTTGCCGTTTTCGTCCGTGGTACCAATGATGTTGGAAATCGTTTGTTTCTGAGCCGCGTCGGGGGCCTCAGGGTCTTCGACACCTTCGGCCACACGTACAACCACAATGACCGGTTTGCACTGGTCAGCGATCGCCTGTAGTGAAGATGATAGTGTTCCCTGTTTGCCGGCTTTACTAATAGCGCTTTGCACATTAGTAATCAGCACAGGTTCATTAAGAGGGAAAACCGTCTCGTCAGCATCGCTGGCGGTACAAACCATGCCGATGATGGCTGTTGAGACAGTGGAAATGGTGCGCACGCCGTCATTAATCTCGATGACCTGCACGCCGTGATGATAGTCGCTCATCCATTTAACTCCGTGGTTTAGTGGTGAGACTATTGTCAACGTCATACCTTGCAAGCGCGACGGGAAGGGGTTGGAGCGGGGATTACACAACAATAAGCCCTCCGGAGGAGGGCTTTATTTATTCGGGGAGTTGCGGCCAGTCAACCGGGCGTGTCACTGATACAGTATCGATTTTTTCAACCTCATCGATGTAATCCAGAACAGCGAACAGTTTTGCTGCTTCGAGTTCAGTGAGTGTCCGACCTGCCTGCAGTTTGAGTTGAATCACACTCACTGACTGCATCGCATCACTGATGAGCATTTGCTTTTGCGACTCCGCCATTGCAGGGTAATCAGGCTCAATAGCTTTAAGTACTGGCATACCCTCTTCGTTCGGCACAATTGAATTACCTTTGGTCTGCCCTTCGATTAAATGCTGATACCAGCTTTGAGAGATGATTGACGCATCAGCAGGCCAGCTTCCTACCGCTTCATAAAGCCCCCTGTCGGACTCAAAGTAAAAGCCAGACAGTTCAGCACTATAATAAATACTATTCATATCAGTACCCTTTAGCCTGAATAATTACAGCGACTTGCCCGATGCTGCCGTAAGCCCTGTTTGCCATGACAACACAGCCCGTATTTGTTTTTGAGATCAGTTGGAACATCCCTTCCGTATTGCTACTACCGTTGGCGTTTAATGTACTGACCGAAACTGATAAGCAGGCTGACGGAAACGCTTTAGGGAATGTGATCGCCTGCGTCGTCTCGCTGGTCATTGTCGCCCCCTGCACCCACTGCTCAATAATGCCGGTACTTCCGCATTGCCACCATCCATTCGCCGCCTTTGATGCCGAGTTTGGTGCAGCAAACGAGCCTTTGGGCTGAAAACGTCCGTCGCTTTCGGCTTTGGTATACGCCCCCGTACGCGGCATATATCCCGCATCTGATTGTGCTTTTGTGTAGTAGCGGGCATCGATATTCGTCCAGTCACCAGGGATGAGTTGCCCGACTGTTCTAAGCTGTTTGCTGGCTCCAGCATAAGAAAGTACCGCATTCCCAGCTGTTGTATCTTCGTTAATGCGAAAACCATTGCCATCAGCGACGATGAAATATTTCTTGCCGGTATCACTCTCGGAAAGCTGGATAATTGGTGCGGAGTTATATATCTCAATATTACCCGTCACCCTTCCTCCGGTTGAAGGTAGTGCGCCCGTCTCTGCAGCTGTTGGCTTGTTCGCCACGTCATACTGTTTTGTCCAGGCTGTCCACACGCCGCCATACAACGTGCGGATATAACTACGGGAATTGTTATAAACCCGGTAAATCTGAGTCACACCAGCATGTTTATATACCTCAAGCGAACCGGCAGCTGCTTCGGGATAATTTTTCCCCGTCTGGGCCTGAGCATTGGCTGGCTGGTAATAGAGCCCCGGCGTGATGTAACTGTTTAAATCGAGTGCATTGCCAATTCCTACTGCCTGCCCATTGAAAATATCCTGAGCTGTTACGCTGATATCAGCAGACAATTCCCTGCCATTCACCTTACGGCCAGCGGGTACGCGTCCGTTGGCATTATCATTAGCCGCCTTTACCGCTTTAGGTGTAGCGGCCAGTGTTTCTGAGGCGCTATCGATAGAACTGCTTAGCTGGACAATCCCCTTCTGCGCCGTGGTCGCATCCTGAGCCGTATACTTCGCATTGGCGAAGTCATAAACCGCCTTAACCGCTTTCGGTGTCGCTGCAAGCGTCTCAGACACACTGTCAGTAGCGCTACTGAGCTGCACAATCCCCTTCTGCGCCGTGGTCGCGTCCTGAGCCGTATACTTCGCGCTGGCGAAGTCATAGACTGCTTTAACCGCTTTCGGTGTGGCTGCAAGTATCTCAGACGCGCTGTCGGTCGCACTGCTTAACTGCGTGAAACCCTTTTCTTTCAGCGTGGCGTCGGGATGGCGACGTGACTGCTCATGCTCCGCAAGTTTGTCGTCGACATAATCCTGCGTTGCCATCACAAGCGTGGTATCGATGGACAGCTCGACCGTCTCGATATCGCTCACCATGATTACCATGCGCAGCGTCTGCGCGCGCCCTGACCCTTCCGCCAGCTCAGGCTTGTAGCTTTCTGCCATATTGCCGACCGCAATCAGCGTGCCGGTGTCATCGTAAAGCCCCATTTCGCGCAGCCAAAAACCGCCGGTCTCAGGTGGAATCACCAGCTCCGCGACGACATAGTTTTTGTGCTTTTTATCCTGGCTGATTTTATTCAGCGCATGACGCCAGACTTCATTGACCAGTTTTGTCTGGCTGGCGTTTGGCTCGGGCAGCGTGCCGCCACCATCCCCGACGGCCATCGCCACAAAATTGACTTTCTTCCCGCTCGGGACGCTCGCCGCCGCCAGCTTTTCAGCACCGGCTTTGGTGATAACGGTTTTATATTTTACTGTCATTGTGCTCTCACTTATCCGGGGTAAACCGTGGTGATATCGCCGTCATAGTTCAGGGCGCCGTAATACAGATGCCCCGGAATATCCTGAATAATATTCAGACCAATAAGATGACGGCTGGCTGGTTTTGCATCGGCAATCAGCCTTTCCATTTCGTAATACATTTCCTCGGTGATGCCTGTCTCTAACACACCGATATCGAGGCGGAATGTGCCGGGCGGGTCGTTGGTTTCCCACCACTCCGTCACGTTAATCAGATACCCGAGCGGCTCGACCACCCGGCGCACCGCACCAATCGTCCCTTTGTGCGCATGGATAAACCACGCCGCGCGGATCACCTCGCGTTTGGTTTCTTCCGGCCAGCTCTCATCCCAGCGGTCGACCGAAAACGCCCAGGCAAGCCACGGCAGCAGATTTGCCGGGCAGGTATCGGGACTCCAAAGATGGCGCAGGGGGACAGGGGTATTTTCGATATCTGCACAGGCACGTGCCGCCGCCACCTCAAGCGGTGACGAGCCGGCCGGCAACAGGCGGGCGTCACTCATCATTGCCCCCGATGGTTACGCTATATTCACTACACCAGGAAGCCTGTGTACTATCGAGTACGATGTCAGCCAATGGTGCGGCCAGCTCAACACGCTGCACCCCCTCAACGTGAAGGGCGGCATAAATAGCCGATTTACGGATATCACGCCCGAGACGGTGCTGGGCGCTGATATAACTCTTAAGCTTCGCCTTTGCCGCACTGAGCACCGGCTCGCTTTCAGGGCCTGGATAAAGAAATAGTGAGGCGTCGACTTTATAGTCAATAATATTTGCCGATTGCACTGTGACGCGATCGGCGACCGGCCTTACGTCCTCATCATTGAGAGCATTTCGGATGACGGCGAGCAGTTCTTCTGAGGCCACGCCATTATTTTCGCGAGACAATACCGAAATGGTCACGTTCGCAGGCTCGGGGCTAATTACAGAAATATCCGCAACCCTGCCGTCAGCACTGCGGCCATGAAACTGATATGCGCCGGTTGAGCCAGCCACACTCATTCCCTCAAAGGCTTGCTGTATACGCAGGCGATAATCGGTATCAGCTTCTATCACCGCAGGCGTGGGCGGTAGCGAGGACTCATCCCCTGGGGTGATCACAAGACGTGTGACGTTATAATTTGCACCAATATTATCGAGATCATTCCCGGCGGCGTAGGCCAACATGACCGCACGCGCCGCTTCATTAACATGCTGACGCCAGATGACTTCCCGGTAAGCATTTTCCTGCAATAGCTTCACAATGGGCTCAGATTCAAGCGTCAGAGTACGTGCAATAGCCTCCTGCTGATCTTCGGGATACAGGGAGATGAGGGTCGCCTTTCGTTCTGCAAGAAGGATTTCATAATTCAGCTCTTCCACGACATCGGGGGCGGCGAGCTGGCTTAGATCTACAATAGCCATAACGTTTAACTCAGTGGAATGGTAAGGGAAAAAGGCTGGCCTGAAGTCGAGCGTGCGCCAGTAATATCGACAAACAGCGCTCCGTCATCGCTAGGGTGTTCAAAGATGATGGTCGAAAGACTCACACGAGGTTCCCACTTCTGAATCGCGGAGTAGCACGCAGCCATAATCTGCAGGCGCAACGCCGGGGTCTGCGGCTGGTCAATCAATGCTGACAACAAGGATCCGTACTCACGTCGCATGACGCGTGAGCCAACCGGCGTGACCAGAATGTCGCGCACGCTTTGCCTGATATGGTCGGCCTCAGAAATACTGAGTCCGGTTTGGCTGTTCATTCCAAGATAGCGCACTGTCATTTGGTCTCCTTCGTCCAGCTCCCGCCGCTCTGCACATTGCCGTGTGCATGGTCATCCACCTGCACGCCATTGGAGGTAAACTTCCCGCCGGTGTGCTCGATGTCTCCTCTCATCGTCCCGCCCTTCTGCACTTCGAGTGAGCCGGTAATCAGCTTGTTGGTACAGACCACCTCGGGTGTATCGAGGGTGATGCGGGTTTCAGCTTTAACCAGCACAACAGGGACGCTGGCCGTGATGGACTCGCTAGCCGTGATGTTGGCGGTTGTGATCCCGGAGACAGTAAGCGCCCCATTTTCTGGTTCGTACTCAATCATTGCCCCATCAGGAAACGAGACGTGAAACGCATCAGGAGAAGCAGAGGGGGCAGGATGGTCATCCGAGAAAATACCCGGTAGCACAAAGGCGGTGTCGAGCTCGCCGCCAATGGCAAGAACCAGCACCTGCTCGCCAACGGAAGGCGCCCACCACACCCGCGCGCGGCCAGCACGACAGGTCAGCCAATTGAGCCACGTAGTTTTCATCCCTCCGGTCTGGACTCGACAGAGTCCCTCCTGAAGAGAGACATCTGTTACAACGCCGATGCGGATAAGATTACGGACTGCGCGAGCGATACCGTGGATTGAAGTTAGCGTATTCATGAGGAGAGAATGCCGAGGGTTCAGAGCAGCAGCAATGAGGCTAAGTTTTCTGCTGGATGAAACAACAATTTGCGACCGCAGGGCATGATAATTTACATGCGTAAAACAACACCCTGAGCGCTAAACACGCTATCGCCGAGAACAGACAATCCTCTAAATATAAATCCAGGCCATTAAGCTCATTTCAGAACCCATACGGTATCGTTTTTACTCAGACTTCTATCACCTGCAATTTACTCACTCCACTGGCTGACGAGTTCCCCATTAATGTACAACTCTTTAGGCCGAGTAACAGGTGCAGGTAACGGTGGTTCAGGAGAATAACTGGCGCGTAATGTGCCATTTTCCTCTGTGACAAGAATCCGCTCGGTCAATTGCAGACTGAAGCTAATATCTTTACTTTCATCTTCATTCATGACTATCTGAAAGAGATAGCCATTTTTACGCCCTTCATCCAGCGTGAAAATATCAGGTTGATTTTCCCGAAGCCAAGCTAACAGGGGCACGAAAAGTTGATTGGATTCGCCGACAAAATTTTTAACAAGACCTTTCAGGGTATATTTCTTTTCAAATGATAATGAGACGGAGAGACGTGCATCAATATTTCCGTTCTCAACAGAGAAGCGCAACATTTCTGGGTGAGCACTTAGCTGTGGAATAGCGTCAATTAATGCCTGACGTAAGCTATTTAGTTTATTCATTACTTTTACCCTGACACTCTTTGATGGTTTCGATTTGCAGCGCGCAGGTAATCAATGCCTGCTCAAGCCTGCGTATATCTGCACTGAGATCGCCATTAGTCATCGGTTCGCTGCCTGGCATTGGGCATGAGCTCACTCTCGGGCAGGTGTTGTAGACAGCGTGCAGCGGAGGCACAGCCGGTGCGGGTGTGCAAGCGGTGCACCACATCAGGCAGACGGTCACCGTACCAACGGCGTAAAGCTTCATTTTCATTCATCAACCTTGTAATAGTCTCCTCACGCTTTGCCCGCTGCTCACTCAACATTGAAAGTTCGTCACGCAGCCTGACCTGCGCGTTTTCATTATCTCGGGCTACTCGTTGTGAGGCAGAGAGCTGATTTTTCAGGTTTGCAATAATGTTTTTTTGCTCGCCAGCAACTTGATTTACTTTTTCGAATGATCGAGAAAGGTTCAGATTTTCGCGGCTCAACCACAGTAATGAGGCAAGCAGCCCGGCCAGTATAAGTAACAGGACTTTCATGGAATCCCTTTGATGCAATATGCTTTTTCCCGTATACGTCGATTCTCAAGACCAGTATTCCTGATACCTTTCACATATACCCAGCGCGGAAACTGATCGCAGGCCTGTTGCCACTGCTGGCGCTGAACAAATGACATCAGCGTCGACCGGCATGCTGCTCCCGCGCCAACGTTAAAGGCAAAACTCACCAACGAGTCATATATACGAGGGGGTATTTCGGCTGACACACACGCAGAAAGTCTCTTCTCAACATTGCGCACATCAGCAACAAGATTTACAGCCGCTTCGCGTTCACTGATATCTTCTTTTGGCACAACGCCAGCCGTATGGCCAATACCTGATGTCCACACACCCGCACTGCACTGATAAGGTCTCAGCCGACAGCCCTCAAGATCGGCAATCAGCGCTAATCCCTCAGGAGACGTTTTCAGCAAATGAAACTCTGGCAGCAAGGCTGCGAACATCAGTACGCTGGCTACACTGCAGCGCTTAATGATTGAATTCACGAATCGCCTTCTCATCAAACCCGAGTGAGGTCAGATAACGGTATGTTTTGCACTTAAACCAGTAATTCGTCAGCGCCGTAAAAATGGCACACATCCCCCCCACGTAGAGTGCTACTTTTTCAGGTGACATTGCCCCAAAATAGGCGAGGCAAACGGCTAACCAGTAAGCTACAAACGTGGTGATTTTTTCCAGACTTAGTCCCATAGATGCACAGCCTCAGCTTTTGCTGCGCTATCAACCTCAGGAATTTCAATCGCCCTGCCGTGTGGCACAATAACGCCTGAAGCAGCAAGACCGGGATTTGCTTCTAACACTGTTTCAACGACGCCCTCTGTACGCCCGTAATAACGCGCACAAATAGCATCAAGCGTGTCCCCCTGCATTGCGTAGACCTTCATCAAATGCTCCCAACAAATGGATTTTCGGATCTAAGATAGTTTCCAGAGCAGGTGTTAAATCGGCTACTGCTTACAGACGTGCAATCACGCGCACAACATTCCTTTATCGCTGGAAGCCCTCATATAAATGACAAAACACATTATTTCCCGCCACTGCTGAGACAATGAGCAGCGTAAATAAAATCAGGTGAACGTAGAGCTACAGAAACGGAACGCTACAACTCTGGAGTGGAAAAAATAAGGTTGGGGGCGTGCTAACATATACTGCATAAACTATGTTCGTATCAGCAGCCCCTGTTTAGGGATATAACCTTTGATGGGCTGAGTATTAATAGCTATCGCCAGCTCTCATCTTCCCAGACTTCCTGAAGAATATTGTCCAGGGCTTCACGGTCGGACTCTTTATCAAAGCCCCTCAATTCTACACCTGTCACAGAACCCTTTTTAACGGTGACATGCGTTGATGGGAACAAAGAATGAATTCGTCGGGTCAGCTCATATTGAAAGGCATCAACCATCGTCTGTCCTATTTTTTGTTCTTGGTCTAAGGCGATATTGACTTTCACGTAGCCTCCCCTCTTTTTTAATCTTTCTGGTGCAGGCGTTGCTGAAAAGACAACTGTAAAGGCATTGCCTTTCATCAAGTTCCCTCTCGCAATCTCAGCGATTAAATTCAGGGCAATTTCACGATCTCTTTCCTGGCAAGTTCCTTCAGCTGTCAGACGGGCAATCATCTCGACTCGCTCAATCATAACTTGCTCGTTTAACTCTCTGTCCACACAACCTCCACCATGAGTAACTGTATATACATACAGTAGCACGTATTACTAAAAGCTGGGAAGAAAAAAATCAGGGGTAGCATATGTATCTTCATGATATCGATGGATATTAATGGGATGAACGCAACCTTCAACGGCTAAAAACACTTCGGATTTCACTTAATTCGGGTTCACACTCAGCCCTTAGACGAAGCGTTCTCTGGCGTTGAAAGGCTTTTCAAGTCGTCTGGCCAACGCGCTTGGCCAACCTGTATCTCACGCCCGCAATAAATATCAATATCCTGCTCTGGCAGCCTGAGTTGAGCCTTCAATAGCCGCCTTTTACGTAGGCCTAAAGGCTTTGATAAAGCGAATACCGGAGGATCGCTTTCACTCTCCGTACAGTTAATGACAGAACTCCAAGAGGGCGCAGGAGCGCCCTTAACGTCAACGGCCAAATCAACGGCCCGCTTCGGCACAATTTTCCATTGTGTGAGCCGGGTTAAAATTGGGGTGCCTGCACCGACGGCGGAATCGTACACGCCACGAATACAAACGATTTCCTCGCCATACTGGTTAAATTCGGTACGAGGCTCATACAGCGTGCGCACCTGCAAATCATCGCGACGGACAAACGGCCCACCCTGCGCATTAACGTAACCGGCCCAGTCACCGGCGTCGGCGGTATCGTGGACGGCGGCAAACTCAACGCTCAGGCCGTGCGCGGTCTCGGTATCCGCGAGACGACGCAACTCACGGTAGACCGTCACTGGCGCACCACCGATAAATTGAAACTGACGAATGTGCCAGCGCGCCGCCCATGCCGAAACGGAAGAAGCAGTCTCTTTCAGTAACTCACCGCTTTCGTCATCGGTTTCACCCTCAAGAGCATAACCGTCGATATTTTTGGAAATGTATTTAGCGACATAGCCGGTCGCGCTGCCCTTTGCCGGATCAATGACCTCAGCATGAAAGCGTGCCTTTTTAGCTTTATCACTTCTCAGTTCCTGGCAGTCTTCCTCCCACGCATAATCGCGAATGATGAGGCGCACACGCTCTGCATCTTCTGGCAGCATGAACATAAGCATGTGCCAGTGCGGCGTACCGTCATGATGAGGCTCAGCAACACGGATACCGAAAATACGGATGTCTTCCCGGTGCAGCCTGGCGCGAATACGCGCCCACAGGCCGGTGAGATAGCTCTGCGTGTCCGACGGGCTGGCTCCGTTCCATTTGCTGTTACGGTAGCCCGCTTTTGTTGTTGCGTGATATTTAGACGGCGCGGTCAGGGTGTAAAACTCCCCGACATAACCAAGCTCATTGCAGATATTTTCAAACCCACGGATGCGGGTCATCAGCTCGCAGCGGCGTATCGCAGGGTTAGCGACCGAACCGTCGTATTTTTCAATCAGGCTGATGCGGTTACCGTCTTCGTCTTCGAGATCCAGCCCCTTGAGAAATTCACGCGTGCGGCGCTTCTGCTCGCGCCAGTCGGTCACGCAGTTTTTACTCGCGTAGGCGTGCCGTTTTTTGCTGACATTGCCAACGGCAATTTGCAGGTGTTCGCGCCATGCAGCCGCAATACGGCGCAAACGACCACGCCACCACACTTCACTGAACATGCGCATTACTGCCGGTGCAATGACATCCTCCCCGACATATTTCTTTGTGACTTTCTCCCAATGCGGCGGAATAATGTTGAATTGCAGGGATATAAAACCGGCACGCATGTACCAGGTGTACAGCGTTTTAAGCTCGCTAAACCCAATGTCGTCAATGTTAGCCAGTTCAGCGCAAATGAAATTAGCAATATCAGCGGCCAGCAGGTCAATATCGGCGCGCGACATGTCCGGGAGGCGGTTATATCTGGCGACCATATTGACCATGCGTGATGCCAGATATTGCATAATCTGGGTATCAAAATGACCACCAAAAACAGCGGCTGATACATTGCGATTAATACCCGTACACTCATATTTTTTTGCGACCCGCTCAACGCGTGGCAATGCCTTTTTGCAAAAGCTGATTAAAAAAGCGTTGGCTCGTTGGCTGCCCTTATTTTTTTCCAGCAGCGCAGCAGTGCGGTAAATATCAAAACGCACGCACTCCGGCTGGAGAGAAAGCGCCTTTCTCGCATGCAGTAAAGCCGCGAACATACGGTCGCGGCGATACTGTTGCTCATAGGTCAGATATGGACTGGCTATTGCAGGTCGCGCTGCGTTCCATGGGTAAGCGAGCTGAATAGCCAAGTCATCCAACCCGATAATTTCTGTTTTTTAGCTCTGTGATTTCCTGGCAGGTCACACAATATGCCACCCCAGGGATGGCAATGCGACGAGCCTCTGGGATTGGGCTATCACAGGCTTCGCAAATGAGACGAGAAGGCGCAGTAATTCGGCTACGAGCGCTATTGATGTAACGCTCACGCTCTTCCAGCTCGCGTTGCTGTGCGAGATCCATTGCGTCAGCCATTAGTGTTGCACCTGAGATTCGTATTCCAGATGTTCAGCCTCGCCACGCAGCAACTCCGCAGCTTCGCTACTATTCAATCCCTGGTAACTAATATGGAGGGCCATTGCTTCAAGGCGTTTAGAAAAAACCAAAGCGTGTGCTTTACGCTCTTCATTTTTAACGTCAGACAGCAATATCGCCAAACTATCGGGATCTGTTTCAATTTTATTGATTTCGTTATTTCGCATTATGTAATCTCCTGAATTTAGGCAAAGGGATGCCCGGTGGGTTTACACCAGTGTATTTTTTTAGGGTTAATTCGGCATGGTTAGCCGTTTTGGAAATAAACTCACTACTGCACGGAAATGATTCATTGCAGTAATAAGCGATTTTTTCTCATCATACGTCAGTGAATTGAATTGCAGCTCATGACGAGCCACAGGGAGTTTTGCGAGATAAAAAATAGCTGCCAGCGCGCGAATATTATCTTCATATAAGGGGTCGTGCTTCTCACGCATTTTCTCGATAAAACATTCCAGTTCTTTACTGTTGCAACCCCAATATTTTGCACGAAGTTCTGCCACATAATTGAGACCCGCCAAACGCTCACTCGTCTTGAGTGGAACGGTTGCTGAATCAGCTTCAATAGCCATACTTTCTCTCCTTATGAAAGGGGGGGTCCACTCTCGGTACACCCTGTAGCTTCAGGAATATGAAACGCACAGTAAAAAGAAATGTATCAATCAGCTATCGAACTTACTCAGATGGCGTCATGCACCGATGATGAGCTGAAAACGGGAGTGCCCTAAAGCTTTACGCAATTGCTCTTCTTTCCAGCGAGCGTAATAGATGCGTATCGGGCCACCGGCTTTCTTGCAGCCCTTGCGGATGGTGCGAGGTTCAATAGGTACACAAGGGTTGTCACCGGTTGTCCAGCGATAAGCGGTGCGTTCAGATACCCCCTCAAGCACTGCGAACTGTTGCAGAGTAACGATTGGAGCAGGCACTTTGATGATTGCGATTTCAGAAGCCATGTTGCATGATTCCCATTTGGATAATGTTTGCAATCAATGGTCTCTGTTTGCCAACCTCAGCCATTGATTTTCCTGAATTAGCAACAATACTAATACCCATTTGAGCATTAGTAAACACCCAAAGGAGTATATATTGATCCTTGATTCTCAAGTGAACAATGATGAGTTACTGGACCGCATCTGCCAGGTATATGGATTTAATCAAAAAATCCAGCTCGCAAGGCACTTCAACATTGCGGCCAGTTCCCTTCAAAATCGCTACTCTCGTGGCACAATTTCGTACGATTTCGCCGTACAGTGCGTTCTTGAAACGGGGGCAAGCTTGCGATGGTTACTTACCGGGGAAGGTTTGCAATATGATGGAAAGCCCGCCGCAACGGATCCCAAAGAGATCGCATCATTCACTTTAAGTGATGGTGAACTCGTTAAAAATTCCACTTTAAGTATTGATGCTAATTTTTTTAGTAAAGCGCTAAAAGACGGTATCGCTGTTCGCACCGAAGGCAAACTGCACTTTATTGAACAAGATGCGGCCCTGACTGACGGTCTCTGGCTGATTGATATTGAAGGAACCATCAATATCCGCGATTTGACTTTACTTCCAGGTAAGAAGCTTCATGTTGCGGGTGGAAATGTGCCTTTTGAATGCGAAGTCCGCGAGATAAAAACGCTTGGTCGTGTGGTAGGTATATACAGCGAGATTAAGTAATGACTGTCCGTAAAAACCCTGCTGGAGGCTGGATTTGCGAGCTTTATCCGAACGGGGCAAAAGGCAAACGAATTAGAAAAAAATTCGCCACCAAAGGCGAGGCACTCGCCTTCGAACAGTACACCGTACAAAATCCCTGGCAGGAAGAGAAAGAAGACAGACGCACGCTAAAAGAGCTAATTGATGCGTGGTATAGCGCACACGGCATAACTCTCAAAGATGGACTAAAACGTCAGTTAGCAATGCACCACGCCTTTGAGTGTATGGGCGAACCGCGCGCGCGTGATTTTGATGCGCAGATGTTTTCCCGCTACCGGGAAAAGCGGTTGAAAGGTGAATATGCCCGTTCAAACAGAGTGAAAGAGGTGTCGCCTCGCACCCTTAATCTTGAACTGGCCTACTTTCGCGCGGTGTTCAATGAGTTAAACCGCCTCGGAGAATGGAAGGGTGAAAATCCGCTGAAAAATATGCGCCCTTTCCGCACCGAAGAGATGGAAATGGCCTGGCTAACTCACGACCAGATAGCGCTTCTGCTCGGTGAGTGTCAACGCCATGACCACCCTGACTTACAAACCGTGGTCAGAATCTGTCTTGCCACAGGCGCTCGGTGGTCAGAGGCTGAGAGTTTAAAACAAAGCCAGCTTGCGAAATACAAAATCACATACACCAACACGAAAGGCAGAAAAAACCGCACTGTCCCCATCAGCAAACAGCTTTACGACTCCCTGCCCGATGAAAGAAAAGGTCGGTTGTTTAGTGAATGCTATGGCGCGTTCCGGTCTGCTTTAGAAAGAACAGGCATCGAACTACCGGCAGGTCAACTTACCCATGTTTTGCGCCACACCTTCGCCAGCCATTTTATGATGAATGGCGGAAATATTCTGGTCTTGCAGCGTGTCCTCGGCCATACCGACATCAAAATGACAATGCGATATGCGCACTTTGCTCCAGACCATTTAGAGGATGCCGTTAAGCTCAACCCTTTGGCGATGAGTGGCGATAAAGTGGCGGTCGAAATGGCGAATAATGGGTAAACCCTGGCAAACAATGGCAATGTATGTCAATGATAATTAAAATAAACCATTGTTTTTCGGTTGTTACTGTAGGAACTCATAATCGCTTGGTCGCTATTCAAGTCCAGCAGGGGCCACCAAACATAAAGGGCTTACGCCAAAACGTAAGCCCTTAGTTTTTTCAGGATTCATGAATCAGCGGCGTGGATAACTCACACGAGCTCCCGGAGTTGCTCCTGCATATACGCAGAAAAGTATTCAGGGTTCTTGATAACGACATGGTCAGTTGAGTTAATTTTCTCAGCCCATCCGGCGACTTTTTTGGTGAAGTCCGGATCCCATCCCTCCTGGCTGCCGCGCGCCATCACATCAGCGGCGCTGGCTGGTGTACCCAACTCTTTCAAATACTTGAATATTCCCTTCGCGGTACTTTCGTCCATCGACTGCGGCACTGACGCGGAAGTGTCCATACCACCAATGAAATCCAATGCTTTCTCAATGACTGTTGGCATACTCTTATCCTTAAAATTAACCATCTGGTAACTACGCTTTACCAGGGCCTGAAATTGATCGGAAATTCAAAGAGATTGTCACGGCACCGGAAACCCTCTCTTACCCTTGAGCGCTCCGGTACATTCATAAAGCATTGCACAATCCACACACCCGAACCATTAACCCCCTCACAAACATCTAAAACTAAAGAAATCCCTCGTCGCGCCGATCATCATCCGTGTGTATTATTTCCTGTAGCTCTTACCACAACTAACCTTAACTCAAATACTTAAGCGCTAAAGCGAAAGGCATCATGAGCACACCGATCAAGCGGCTAGAAATCATAAAAAATGCCATTGAACTGGAAGATGACGACATCATTTACAGTCAGCTGGCACGGCTGAAAAGTGAAGCGTTTGACGATGAGCTACAGGCGATCGTCGCGGCGCTTGAGAATAAGAACTACACGGCAGCGATGGCTGCCATCACTACCTGGCTACAGAGTCAGCGCTCACTGACCCAGTGGCGCGACCCGCAGGTGGCTGCCAGCAAACTCGAACTCAGAGCATTAGAAGAGCGTCTGCGCGATCTGATTGACCGCCGCAACGCCCGCGTGCAGCAGCTCGACGAGTTCAACGATCTCTATTTCTCCCGCCTTGGCCCGCTAATGTCACAAATCCTGCAACTGCGCAAAACCCTGGCGGAGCTGAATCTGCGTCGCCAGCAGGCGGAGGCGCGTCGTCGCGAAGAGGATTATCGCCGCTGCCAGCAATATATGGCGCAGGCCGCAGAAGTGCTGGCGACGCTGACTCAGCGCTGGCGCGCCCTGCCCGCCGACTCCGTGCAGGCCGCCGAAGCGCGTAAGCATCTGCAGCAGCAAAGCGATCTGATTGCCAATCTGCTGGCCGAGGCGCAAGAGCTGGAAAAGGGCTTAACGCGCGAGGAGGAGCCAGCGCGTCAGGCGCGGGACGAGGCCAACGAAGAGTACGAGAAATATCGCGAGCAGCACCACGATGCTGAAGTGCGTCTGCGCAAAGGCAAAGATCTGTCGGAAGAGGATCAGAACGAGCTGAAACGGCTCTGGCGTCAGGCCAGTAAGCTCTGCCACCCGGATCTGGTGGCGGACGATCTGAAAGAAGAAGCTAACTCCATGATGGTGCAGCTCAACCAGGCCAAACAGCGCGGCGATGTGAAGGCCATTCGTTCGCTGGTTGCCCGTCTGCAGCAGGGCTTTGAGCCGCTGATGGCAAGCGACCGCCTGAACGATCTGGAACGTATTCGCAAAAAAATGGCGCAGGTACGCGAGCAAATCGACACATTAGTGAACGAACTGGCAGAGCTGGAAAAAGAAGAGTCCTGGCTGCTGGTCTCCTCGCTGAGCAATATGGAAACCTATTTTGCCCAGCAGGAGAAAGCGCTGCACGACGTGCGCGCCGCGCTTGAACATCAGGTGAACGCAGCGCAGCTCGACGAAGTGGCCTGATTACTTCGCGTGCCAGTACGCGCTGGCACGCACCAACTGTGGATCAATCGCGTCGGTCTCAAACTGGCGGCTCAGGTTTTTCACCACCTTCCCTTCCCCAGTCAGCCAGATAAAGTAATCCCCCGCAGGCACGTTCAATGTCGCCAGCCGATCCGCCACCGCCTGCTCGCTGTGCCCGACAATCCAGGTGATGTTGAAATCACGCAGATGCGCCAGATAGTCCTTATACGCTTCGTCACCCACGGTCACCACTGCGTGAATCTCCGGGCGAACCGGCAGTTGTGCGATAGCCTCCAGACGGCGACGCAGCGCAGGCATTCCGGACTCATCACACACGTACAGCTGCCAGGCGTAATCTTCGGGCACAACCAGCGATCCGCGCGGGCCGCCGATCGTCAGTTTATCGCCCTCTTGTGCCTGCACCGCCCAGTTGCTGGCGACACCGCCATCGTGCACGAAGAAATCGAGCACCAATTCGTGGCGTGCTTCGTCGTACAGCGGCGTGTAGTCACGCGCCATAGGACGCACACCGTCGCCCCAGTCGATGCCTTCGTCAGTGACTACCGGCGGGACAAAGGTCGCGCCCGGTGCCGGGAAAAAGACTTTGGTGTGGTCGTCAAAACCCTTTGAGCTAAAGCCCTCCAGCGCGTCGCCGCCTAAGACGATGCGTTGAAAGCCAGCGCTTATACGCTCAACGCGGAGCACGGTCAGCTCGCGAAAGCGCAGTTCATTGCGTACACGTTGTGGGTAGCGGGTAGATGTCATGTTTCTGCCTTCGTGAAGTGAATACGATATATCTAAATAAATTTTAAATGATAATGATTGCTAACAAACGGGATTGCAAGTCTTTTTTTGATATAGCCATCACGATGGTTTCCCGCCACATCAACTCATAATTAAATTCCATAAATTCATATAGATACTACAAATACAGAAAACTGCATTGCTAATCCGATAACTTTAGATATAAATTAGATATATCAAATTAAGGAGAAAACGATGCGACATTCCCACGACGATTTCGACAGAGACCATCACCATCATGGCCGCGGCACCGACCATCACGGCGGCGGCGGTGGACGCCGTCAGCGTTTCTTCGGCCACGGCGAGTTACGCCTGGTGATTCTGGAGATTCTGACCCGTAACGCCAGCCACGGCTACGAACTGATTAAAGAGATTGAGAGCATGACTCAGGGGAACTACACCCCCAGCCCGGGCGTGATCTATCCGACCCTCGATTTCCTGCAGGATCAGGCGTTTATTACCATTTCGGAAGAGGAAGGCGGGCGCAGGAAGATTGCGATCACCGTAGCCGGACAGCAGTGGCTTGACGAAAATCAGGAACATCTGGAACACATTCAGGCACGTATTAAAGCGCGCTGCGTGGGCTTCCAGCTGCGTAAAAACCCGCAGATGAAGCGGGCGCTGGATAATTTCAAAGCGGTTCTCGACCTGAGAGTGAATCAGGGGGAGATCAGCGACGCGCAGCTCAAACAGATCATCGGCGTGATCGACCGCGCGGCGCTGGAGATCTCCCAGCTGGATTAAGCCAGCGCGTCCTCGCGCACGCGGAACACTTTTACCAGCTCTTTCAGGTGCATCGCCTGATCGTTAAGCGAGGCTGCTGCTGCAACCGACTCCTCCACCAGGGCAGAGTTCTGCTGGGTGGTGGAGTCAATCAGGCCAATCGCGCTGTTAATTTGCGAGATGCCTTCCGTCTGCTCGTGGCTCGCCTGACGGATCTCACGCAGAATGACGTCCATCTCCTCCACGTTCCCGACCATACCGTTAATCAGCCCGCTCGCTTTTTCCACCAGGTTCATCCCGTCCTGGGTCTGACTGGTTGAGCTTTCGATCAGCTGGCGGATCTCGCTGGCCGACGAAGCGCTTTTCTGCGCCAGCTGGCGCACTTCTCCGGCCACCACCGCAAAACCGCGCCCATGCTCACCGGCACGCGCCGCCTCAACCGCCGCGTTCAGCGCCAGAATATTCGTCTGGAAGGCAATCGCATCGATCAGGTTGATAATATCCGACATGCGGTTAGAGGTTTCGTTTATCAGGCGCATTTTCTGCGTCACCTGCTTCATCATCTCGCCGTTGTTTTTCACCACGCTCGCCGCATCAGCGGAGAGGTTCGTCGCCTCACCCGTATGGGCCGCGGTATTTTTCACCGTAGCGGTGATCTGCTCCATCGAGGCCGCGGTTTGTTCTACAGAACTGGCCTGCTCTTCGGTACGCGCCGCCAGATCCTGGTTCCCTGCCACAATTTGCGCCGCCGCGCTGGAGATATTTTCCGAGCCAGACTGCACCTGCTGCACAATTTCCAGCAGTCGGGTTTTCATCTCCATCAGGGCATGCAGCAGCAAGCCTGTTTCGTCTTTCGTGCGGGTGGTGATGTTGCGGGTTAAATCGCCTTCAGCAATGGCTTCAGCAAACGCCACCGCCTCGCCCAGCGGACGGGTAATGGATCGCACGATAAACCAGCCAATCGTACTGCCGATCAGCACGCTAAACGCGGTGAGGATCACCAGCAGCAAGCGGTTGGTGTTGAAATCGCCGTCCACCTGCTTTCCGGCGCTCTGCATTTCGCTGTTTTGCACCGCGATCAGCTCCTGCACTTTGGCCTTGTAAGCCTGTTGCAGATCCACGGTGTGGGTCATCATCTCCTGGATCGCCCCCGCGCGGTCGTTGTTCTGCACGGCCTGCAAAATCCGATAGCGGGAGTCGAGATACTGCTGACGCACGTCGCGGATGCCGATCAGGATCTGTTGCGACTTCGCGTCTTTCAGGGAGTTATTCAGGTCAGTCAGAATGACGGTAATCTGTTCGCTGATCGCTTTCAGCCGCTGCTGCGACTGGGCAGCATACTTGCCCTGCTCATCCAGCAGCATGAGCTGTTGAGTGCTAACAAATTCCTGGAAGTTATCAATTAACTGATTGGCTTTTACCGTCGTCGGGTAATCGTGGGTAATGATGGTTTGCATCCCGTTATTTGCCCGATTAAGGCTCAGGAGCGACAGGCTGGCACTCACCACCATCAGAACAATTAAGAATCCAAAGGCCAGAAATAATTTTGTGCCGATCTTTACGTCATGTAAGAACATATATACTCCATCGATGTGATTATTTCTCAGACGATCAGCGTTATCGGTAACTTTTACGCTAACTTTATGACTTTGATCGTTTTTATATTTCATAACCACTGCAATGGATAGGCTGAATCTATTAATAACGCGCTATCGATCGTTACTTAACCGTCAGACAGGCGGTTTTTGAAATAGCGTTGGGGTAAATTGGGTTAGGTGGGGATAAATAACTGAGTCAATTACTTTAGTTATTTAATATAAAATTAACATTTCAGCGTAAATATAATTACAACGCCGGGAATAAAAAAGCCCGCTTATTTCAGCTGAAACAAGCGGGCTTTTTCTTGAACGTTACTGAATCAATGAAGAACCGTGACTGCATCTTCCAGACGTCCGGCGCGGTGCTTCACCATCGCCGAGACGCGGGCGCTCTCTTCCACCAGATCGGCGTTTTTCTGCGTGATGTCATCCAGTTCGGCTACCGCACGGGTCAGATCAGACAGACCGGTCGCCTGCTCGGAGGTCGAGTGGCTGATCTGAGCAATCAGGCGCGTCACGTTTTGCACCTGCTCCACGATGTCGTCCATGGTGCGCCCGGCGGCGTGAACCTGATCGGAACCCGACTGCACCTTGCTGGCGCTGGCATCAATCAGCTTACGAATATCGTTGGCGGCGCTGGCGCTACGGCTTGCCAGATGACGCACCTCTCCGGCCACCACGGCAAAGCCTTTACCCTGCTCGCCCGCACGCGCCGCTTCAACCGCCGCGTTCAGCGCCAGGATATTGGTCTGGAAGGCAATATCGTTGATAAGCTTGGTGATGGAGCCGATACGTTGGGTGCTGTCGGCGATGTCATCCATGGTTTTCACCACGGTCTGCATCGCGTGGCCCCCTTCCGCTGCCGCGTCGCTCGCCACTATCGAGAGTTTATCGGCCGCCGCGGCGGTTTCAGAGTTGCTCTGCACCGACGCCGCCATCTGATTCATCGTCGTCACGGTCTGCTGCACATTCTCGACCGTCTGGCGGGTGCGATCGTTGAGATCTTCATTGCCCTTCGCCAGTCGGTCGCTGCCATCGCGCACACTTACCACCTGGCTGGAAACATCATTGATCAGCCAGCGGCACATCAGCCCCAGCTGTCCGACCGCGCGCAGGGTCAGCCCCAGCTCGTCGCTGCGGTTCAGATGGTCAACGCTGTTACGCTCGCCGGTCGCCACTTTGAGCGCCTGACGCGCCACATTCTCTACCGGGCGCACGATTTGCTGCTCGAACAGGAGAGTGCCCAGCAGCATCACCAGCGCGCTCGCGCCCAGTGCCGCCCAGCTCGCATGAGTCGCGATAAGCGTGGCAGCCAGTGCCACAAACAGACCAGCCATCACGCCACGCACCCGCCAGCGCAGCGGCATCGCCGGTAATTTCCCGCGCCAGCCCTTACTCACCACCAGCCCTTTATGTACACGTTTATTGCAGCGCCCTTCGTTCAGGGCTTTATACAGCGGTTCGACTGCGGCGATCTCCTCCGCCGTGGCTCGGGTGCGAATCGACATGTAGCCCGTCACCTCTCCGCCGCGCACCATCGGTACGGCGTTGGCGCGCACCCAGTAGTGGTCGCCATTCTTACGGCGGTTTTTCACAATTCCACTCCATGGCTCGCCCTGTTTCAGCGTGTACCACATATCGGCAAAGGCCGCTTTAGGCATATCCGGGTGCCGCACCAGATTGTGCGGCTGGCCCAGAAGTTCATCCAGTTGGTAGCCGCTCACTTTCACAAAAGTGTCGTTGGTGTGGGTCATGTGGCTGTGGAGATTGGTGGTGGACATGAGGGTGGTATCGTCGTTCAGAGGATATTCATTCTGAGTGACATACGGTTGAGCGGACATGATGGGCATCCCTTGCAGGTTATTTGAATGTTAATTTTGTGGGTTTATCTTTTTTCGGCGGTAAATAATTTATCTTTAGTTGTTAAATCCGATCGAGATCGCAAATTGCAGTTAAACCGCACTTTATGTACGCATTTCTAATTGATTGATTTCAAATACTTTCACAAAGAAATTACCCACAAAGGCACACCCGTTAACGCCTCCTTAAGTGGCAAACCATGCACTACAAGGGTGCAATTGACGAATTCCAGGGCACTCGCCTGGCCAGATAGCCCAGCGGCAAAGCGCGTATCTTTTCTTCCGGCACGATTAAATTTTGCACAACATTATGTTGACCTGGCATTTATCCCGATTTTCGTTAAGTCACGGGAAGTGGCGTAATCCCTGCAATAATTAATTCAGTATCATGTGATACGCGATCCCTCGGAGCTCATTTTGAACAGGTTACCTTCCAGCGCCTCGGCTCTCGCCTGTACCGCGCACGCACTGAATCTCATCGAAAAGCGAACGCTTGACCATGAGGAGATGAAACAACTAAATCGAGAGGTGATTGATTACTTTAAAGAACATGTGAATCCGGGATTTTTAGAGTACCGAAAATCTGTTACCGCTGGCGGGGATTACGGAGCCGTAGAGTGGCAAGCGGGAAGTCTAAATACGCTTGTCGACACCCAGGGACAGGAGTTTATAGATTGCCTGGGTGGTTTTGGAATTTTCAACGTGGGGCACCGTAATCCAACTGTGGTTTCCGCCGTACAGAATCAACTCGAGAAACAACCCCTTCACAGCCAGGAGCTGCTCGATCCGCTTCGCGCCATGCTTGCAAAAACGCTGGCAGCATTAACGCCCGGCAAGCTGAAATACAGCTTCTTCTGTAATAGCGGTACGGAGTCGGTCGAAGCGGCGCTGAAACTTGCCAAAGCGTACCAGTCGCCGCGCGGGAAATTTACCTTTATCGCGACCACGGGCGCGTTCCACGGCAAGTCGCTGGGCGCACTGTCAGCAACGGCAAAATCGACATTCCGCAAACCCTTTATGCCGCTGCTGCCGGGCTTTCGCCACGTGCCGTTCGGTGATATCAACGCGATGCGTACCGTGCTCACCGAGTGCCGTAAAACCGGCGACGACGTGGCTGCGGTGATCCTCGAGCCGATTCAGGGCGAAGGCGGAGTGATCCTGCCACCGCAGGGCTATCTTCCTGCGGTACGTAAGCTGTGCGACGAGTTTGGCGCGCTGCTGATTCTGGATGAAGTGCAGACCGGAATGGGGCGCACCGGCAAGATGTTTGCCTGCGAGCATGAGAACGTGCAGCCGGACATCCTGTGCCTGGCGAAAGCCCTCGGCGGCGGCGTGATGCCGATTGGTGCCACCGTTGCCACCGAAGAGGTGTTCTCGGTACTGTTCGATAATCCGTTCCTGCATACCACCACCTTTGGCGGTAACCCGCTGGCCTGTGCGGCCGCGCTGGCCACCATCAACGTGCTGCTGGAGCAGAACCTGCCCGCGCAGGCGGAGCAGAAAGGCGATATGTTGCTGGACGGTTTCCTGCAGTTAGGGCGTGAGTACCCGGATCTGGTGCAGGATGCACGCGGCAAAGGGATGCTGATGGCCATCGAGTTTGTGGATAACGAAATCGGCTACAACTTCGCAAGCGAGATGTTCCGCCAGCGCGTGCTGGTGGCCGGGACGTTGAACAACTCGAAAACCATCCGTATCGAACCCCCGCTAACGCTGACCATTGAGCAGTGCGAGGCCGTATTAAAAGCGGCCCGCAAGGCGCTGGCGGCAATGAGGGTGAGTGTGGAAGAGGCGTAACGACCACTCTCTCGCCGGATAGCGCTGCACTTACCCGGACTACGCAATCGGTAGGCCGGGTAAATCGCAGTGCTTCCGGCGATTTTTACTCCGGCATTAACCCGATAAAACTCCGCTTCTTCCTCGGCTCCGACATCAGCGCTTCGAGTTTCTCCACGCAGGCCAGATAGTGCGGCGTCTTCTTATGCGCGAGCACCGCTTCTTCGTCTTTGTATGCCTCGTAGATAAAGAACCGGGTTTTCACTCGCGGGTCCTGCAGCACGTCAAAACGCAGATTTCCCGGCTCCTGAATTGCGCCCTCATGATTGGCGCGAAACACCTCCAGAAACTCATCCACGCGCTCCGGTTTAATATTGATTTCCACTAACGTCACATTCATTTCACCTCTCCCTGTTTCTCTTCCTGCCAGAACTGGAACGCCTCGCGGGCGCTCATGTTCTCGTGAACTACTTTCTTCACTGCCTTCAGCATCGCCAGCGGCGCGCTGGACTGGAAGATGTTGCGCCCCATATCCACGCCTGACGCCCCCTGATCGATGGCGCGGAAACACATCTCCAGCGCTTCGTGTTCGGGCAGCTTTTTACCCCCGGCGATCACAATCGGCACCGGACAGCTGGCGGTGACTTTTTCGAAGCCCTCTTCCACGAAATAGGTTTTGACGAACTGCGCGCCAATTTCGGCGGCAATTCGGCTGGCGAGCGAGAAATAGCGCGCGTCACGGGCCATCTCTTTCCCGACGCCGGTCACTGCCAGGGTCGGAATGCCATAGCGATTGCCCGCATCCACCAGCTTGATAATGTTGTTGATGGACTGGTGCTCAAATTCGCTGCCGATATACACCTGCGCCGCCACCGCGCAGACGTTCAGGCGCAGCGCGTCTTCCATTGCCACCGCCACGCACTCATTCGACAGCTCGCCCAGAATCGAGTTACCGCCCGACGCGCGCAGCACCACCGGTTTGTTGGTGGCTGGCGGAACGGTGCTTCGCAAAATCCCGCGGGTACACATCAGCACGTCGGTCTCGGCAAACAGCGGTGCAATCGACAGGTCGATACGCTCAAGCCCAGTAGTCGGCCCCTGGAAATAGCCGTGGTCGAAGGCGAGCATTACGGTGCGGTTGCTTTTCGGGTTGAAGATGCGCGCAAGCCGGGACTGCATCCCCCAGTCCAGCGCGCCGCAGCCCTTCAGGGTAAAGGGCACGTTCTGCTGCGGCGTGCCGATGCCGAAATCTTTTCCGTCTTTGATGTCATCTAAATCAGCCATGTTCTCCCCCGTCAGAAGTCGTATTTATCAATGTTCTCTTTGGTGAACACCACGCGCTCCGGCAGCAGCACGATGCCGTTCCCCTTCGCCTCATACTGATAACCCTGCACGCTGTTAGGCTCGACTTTCAGCACGCCGATGCCTTTCACATCCACGCTGTCGCCCACGTTAAGATCGCCTTTTTTCAGCAAATGATCGGCGACATTGACCGCAATTTTGCCCTGCTGGACCACATCCCACAGGCCGAAGGCTTTTACCGTGCCGCGCTCGACGTACGGACGCATAACGTTCGGCGTACTAAAACCGACAATCGCCACCCCTTCGCGCTTGAGATTCTCCGCCGCCTGCGCCGCCGCTGGCAGCGCGTTAGCATCCGGCGCGATGATCGCATCCAGATCCGGGTAGGCTTTTAAGATCCCCTCGGCGGTTTGCAGGGATTTGGTCGCGTCGTTATAGCCAAACTGGGTGGTGACGATTTGCCACTGCGGGTGCTCTTTCTCGATTTTGGCTTTCGCCTCTTTCACCCACTGGTTCTGGTCCGTCACGGTTGGGCTGGAGTAGAAGAACGCGACTTTGGCGTTCGGTTTCGTGACCTGTTTTCCGGCCATATCCACCAGCAGGCTGCCGAGCTGCTCCGGCGTACCCTGGTTGATATAGATGCTGCGGCATTCAGGTTTGGTATCGGAATCCCAGGTCAGCACTTTCACGCCGCGCTGCATCGCGCGTTTGAGCGCCGGGCAGAGTCCGTCCGGCGATACGGCGGAGACGATAATGGCGTTAAAGCCCTGGTTAACGAAGTTGTTGATGAGCTGCACCTGGCCGGAGACGCTCGGTTCGGTCGGGCCATCGTAGGTGACATCCACGCCCAAATCTTTACCCGCCTCTTTGGCGCCGTTCCCGCCGCTGGTAAAGAAGCCGACGCCCACCAGTTTAGGAATGAACGCAATCCGTTCGGCGGCCTGCGCCGAGGCAAAGCTTAACGCCATCGCCAGGACTATCAGTTTTGTTTTCATCTTACGCTCCGGGTATTTTTTGTGAGAAGAGTGCGCAGCCATTCACGGTGCAGACTCAGCGAACGTCCCATCACCACCACAACCAACAGCGCCCCTGACAGCGCGCTAGACACCTGGTTGGGGATGCCGACCATCTGTAAACCCTGCTGCAGATACCCCACCAGCAATGCCGCCAGCGCTGTACCCACAACCGAACCTGAACCGCCATAAATATTCGCCCCACCGAGCACCGCCGCCGTGAGCGCGGGCATCAGCAAATCACGCCCCAGATCGGAGCGCGCCGAGCCGAAATAGGAGACCATCACCAGCGCGGCGATCGCCGAGGCCACGCCCACCAGCCCGTACAACGCATACGGCATCCCGTTTACCGACAGGGCGGCATAGCGCGCCGCGCGCGGGTTTTGCCCAATCAAAAACAGGTGCCGACCAAAGCGCCCGCGATGGGTGATCAGCCAGAAGAAGAAGGTAATCACCGCGAACAACACCAGCGGGATCGGCAGGCCGAACAGCGTCAGATTGGCGAAGGCGGTAAAGCTGTCCGGGAAGCCGCCGATGCCTTCGTAGCCGGTCGCGCCCGCCATGCCGGAGAGCAGCAACGCCCCGCCGCCGTAGAGGTAGAGCGTACCGAGGGTAATCACCAGCGGGCTGATGCCGGTGTAGTGGATCAGCGCCGCGTTAAACAGGCCACACAGCAGGCCGAGTACCAGCGTGAGCGGTATCGCCAGCGTCATGGGCCAGCCGGCCTGCATCATCACGCCCAGCGCAATCGCGCACAGGCCAATGGTCGATCCGAGCGAAATATCAATCCCGCCGCTGATGATCACCAGCGTCAGCGGCAGCGCCACAATACCGATGCAGATGAAATCGCTGGTGCTGAACAGCAGCATGTTGATATCCAGCATCCGTGGGTTGATGGCCCCAAACAGCAGAATCTCCAGCACCAGTAAAATCAGCAGCGCGCTTTCCCAGTTAAGCTTCATTTACGCTACCTCTTTTTTGCGTTTCGGAAACGGGGTGACGTGCTTTCCCCCTTTGTTGCCGGGCTGGAAACGGCTGTACTTCAGCGCGCGCTGATGACGCGCCAGCGCCTGACGCAGACGCCCGTCGAGGACCAGCACACCGAGCAAGACCAGCCCGGCGATAAAGTCATTCCACCAGGCCGGGAGCTTGAACAGCACAAGCACGGTGTCGATTTGCGTGAGGAAGAAGGCGCCGAGAAACGCGCCAATCAGGGTGCCGGTGCCGCCGAGAAGGGAGATTCCGCCCAGCACGCACGCGGCGATGGCTTTCATCTCCAGCCCGCTGCCGGTCTGATTCGGCACAAAACCGATCTGCGACGCAAAGACGATCCCGGCGCAGGCGGCCAGCACGCCGTTGAGGGTAAACGCGATCATCCGGGTGCGGTTTACCGCCACACCGAGCTGACGCGCAGCGGCCAGGTTATCGCCCACGGCGTAAAAATCACGGCCAGACGCGGTGCGTGATAATGTCCACGCGCCAATCAGCGCCAGAAACAGCACCACCATACCCAGCGGCGAAACACCGACGGCGACAGGTTCCGACAGGGCTTTCAGGCTCGACGGTAATCCTTCGATCCACTTCCCGCCGGTCCACAACAGCATCGCCCCGCGATATAGCCCCAGCGTGCCGAGAGTAGCGACAATCGCCGGAATACGCAGCCCAACCACCAGCAGGCCGTTAAAGGCCCCAGCCAGCGCGCCAATGGCAACCGCAAAAAGCATCGACACCGGCAGGCTGTAGCCGTTGTTAAGCGCCACGCCGACGGCGATCGCACACAGCCCGACCGTCGAGCCAACCGACACATCAATGTTGCGCGTCAGCATCACCAGCGTCGCGCCCAAAGCTAGCAGGATCAGGATTTGCGAACTGGCGAAAATCATCCCCAGCGTCTGAAAGCTCAAATACGCCGGATTAAGCGCCACCAGCACGCCGAACAGCGCCAGAATGGCGAGAAAGGCGCTCAGCTCGCGGTTCTTCAGTAACGTCTTCATGATTGTCCTCCAAAGGCCAGCGCCATCATCCGGTCGAGGCTGACGGCGTGGCGCGGCAGTTCACCGCTGAGCACGCCCTGATGCATCACCAGAACGCGGTCGGCGAGACCCGGAAATTCATCGAGATCGCTGGAGATCATCAGCACCGCGACGTTCTGCGCCGCCACGCTTTTGATCAGCTGATAAATGTCCGCGCGCGCCGAAACATCGACGCCGCGCGTCGGCTCATCCACGATCAGCAGCAGCGGATTGGCTTCCAGACAGCGAGCCAGCAGCACCTTCTGCTGATTGCCGCCGGAGAGCGTGCGCACGGTTTGATCCGGGTGGTTGAGCTTGATCCCAAGCGCCCGGTGGTAACGCTCCACCACCGCCGCTTCCCGCTTGCGCTGCTGCCAGAGAGACGGCTCGTTCAGCGCCACGGTGTTCCAGCGGATCGGCGCATCGAGAAACAATCCGGAAACTTGCCTGTCCTCCGGGAGATAGACCAGCCCTTTGGCGAGACGCGACAGGACGGAGTCGCCGCCGATCTCCTGGTTCTCCAGCCAGATCCGCCCGCCACGTGCAGGCCGCAGCCCGTAGAGCGTCTCCGCGAACTCGGTGCGCCCGGATCCCACCAGCCCGGCGAGGCCGACGATCTCCCCGGCGTAGATCTCGACATTGAGATCGATAAAGCCTTCGCCCGTCAGATCTTCCACCCGCAGCACCGGGAAATCCTGCGCCTGCGTGCGGCGATTGCCCGGCAGCGCCAGCCACAGTTTTTGCGTGTCGCTTAAGGCGTGCTCGCGGCTGACCGGCGTCATGGCGGCGATTAAGGCGCTGTCGTCATAGGCCGAGGTTTCGCCGCTCAACACCACCGCCCCGTCGCGCATCACCGAGATATGGCTGGCGAGCTGGCGGATCTCCGGCAATTTATGAGAGATAAACACGATGCCGACCCCGAGATCCTGCAATGCGCGGATCTGGCGGAACAGGCGTTCCGTCTCCCCCGGCGTGAGTGAAGCGGTCGGTTCATCGAGGATTAGGATCTTCGCCTCGCGCATTAATCCGCGCAGGATCTCCACCATCTGCTGATCCGCTACTTCGAGGGTGCTGGCAGCGGCATCGAGATTCAGCTGACACTGCAGCTGCTGGAGTTTATCGGCGAGACGTTTTTCGTGTTGCGTTCCGCGCGGCAGACGAAAGAGGATGTTTTCGCGCACGGTGAGATTGGGAAACAGCATCGGCTCCTGCGGCACCAGGTAGATCCCCAGCTGGTGTGCCTGGTCGGGCTTGAGGCGCGCAAATGGCTTGCCTTCAACATAAAGTTCACCGCCGTCGGGCGTTTCCACCCCGGCGATAATTTTCATCAGCGTCGATTTTCCCGCGCCGTTGCCGCCCATCAGAGCATGGACCTGACCGGATAGCAGCGTGAAATCAATGCCTTTCAGCACTGGTACGCCGGAGAACTGCTTGTGGATATCACGCGCTTCGATCAGGACTGTCATCATCGCTCCGCTATTGAACAAATGATTTTTTGATTTAATAATGTTCAAAAGCGTAGACGGTGAACTATATTTACAACCGTGCAGGGATCACAGTTTTATCGATTCAGATCCTGATAACTCTGCGTTGTTTCTTTAAAGATCCGTTTTGCCGCGTGGCTCACACTTTCTGCCCGCGTCTGAGCGAACATATGATCTAAATTTTTATAAGAGTTCAAATATGGGCGATAAACGCACTGCCGAAGAGAGTCGGTTTGCCGGACTGGCGCTGGCAGAGGAAGAACTGGTCGCCAGGGTGGCGTGGTGTTACTACCACGACGGCCTGACGCAGAACGATATTGGCGAGCGCTTAGGGCTGCCGCGCCTGAAGATCTCCCGTTTACTGGAAAAAGGGCGTCAGTCCGGGGTGATCCGCGTACAGATAAATTCCCGCTATGAGGGATGTCTGGCGCTGGAGACTGAGCTACAACAGCGCTTTAACCTGAAAATGGTTCGCGTGGTGCCAGCCCTGAATACTGCGCCGATGAACGTGCGGCTGGGGATTGGCGCAGCGCAGTCGCTGATGGGGTTACTGGAACCGGGACAGCTGCTGGCGGTGGGATTTGGTGAAGCGACCATGAGCTGCATTCAGCACTTAAGCGGCTTTATTAGCTCACAGCAGGTGCGGCTGGTGACGCTTTCCGGCGGCGTGGGTCCTTATATGACCGGCATCGGTCAGCTGGATGCGGCCTGTAGCATCAGCATGATCCCGGCACCGCTGCGGGTTTCATCGGCAGACGTTGCCGGCATTTTAAAACGCGAAGCCAGCGTGCGGGACGTGATCCTCGCCGCCACCGCCGCCGACGCCGCCGTGGTGGGTATTGGCTCCGTGAATCAGCGCCGTGACGCCACCATTTTGCGCTCGGGCTATATCAGCGAAGGCGAGCAGCTCATGTATGCGCGCAAAGGCGCGGTCGGCGACATCCTCGGCTATTTCCTCAATGCCGCAGGCGAACGGGTGCCCGACCTGGAGATTCATCAGGAATTGCTCGGCGTCACGCTCGAGGAACTGGCGCAGTTGCCAACCATCGTCGGCGTGGCCGGGGGGGAAGAGAAAGCAGATGCGATTTACGCCGCACTGAAAGGTCGCCTTATTAATGGCCTGGTGACGGAAGAGACGACAGCCCGCGCGGTGCTTGCCCTGGCGAAATAAGCCACTTGCCCCGTGCCAACACGAGGCAAGCTCATGAGTTACCTTTTAGCGTTAGATGCAGGGACGGGAAGCGTTCGCGCCGTTGTATTTGATTTGCAGGGCAACCAGGTCGCCGTCGGCCAGGCGGAGTGGAAACACCTGAGCGTGGAGAACGTGCCAGGCTCGATGGAGTTCGATCTCGACACCAACTGGCAGCTGGCCTGCCAGTGCATTCACCAGGCGCTGGAGCGCGCGCACCTGAGCGCAGCGGATATCCAGTCCGTCGCCTGCTGTTCGATGCGCGAGGGGATCGTGCTTTACGACCGCAACGGCGATGCCATCTGGGCCTGCGCTAACGTCGATGCCCGCGCCAGCCGGGAAGTGGCTGAACTCAAAGAGATCCACGACTACCGTTTTGAATCCGAAGTGTATGACGTCTCCGGCCAGACGCTGGCCCTGAGCGCCATGCCGCGCCTGCTGTGGCTGGCGCACCATCGTCCGGATATCTATCGCAAAGCGGCGACCATCACCATGATCAGCGACTGGCTGGCGGCGAAGCTTTCGGGCGAGCTGGCGGTGGATCCTTCCAATGCAGGCACTACCGGGATGCTTGATCTCTTCAGCCGCGACTGGCGCCCTGCTCTGCTGGATATGGCCGGGCTGCGGGCCGATATTCTCTCCCCTGTCAAAGAGACGGGCACGGTGCTGGGAGCGGTGACCCGTGAAGCGGCGCAACAGAGTGGGCTGCGCGAAGGCACGCCGGTGGTAATGGGCGGTGGCGACGTGCAGCTGGGCTGTCTGGGGCTGGGCGTGGTCCGCGCCGGGCAAACCGCGGTGCTGGGCGGAACGTTCTGGCAGCAGGTGGTGAATTTGCCGCAGGTGCGTACCGATCCGGAGATGAATATTCGCGTTAATCCGCACGTGATACCCGGTATGGCGCAGGCGGAATCCATTAGCTTCTTCACCGGGCTGACGATGCGCTGGTTCCGCGACGCGTTTTGCGCCGAAGAGAAACTCATTGCCGAGCGGATGGGGATGGACACCTACGCCCTGCTTGAAGAGATGGCAGCCCGCGTTCCGGCGGGATCGCACGGCGTGATGCCGATCTTTTCCGATGCGATGCATTTTAAGCAGTGGTACCACGCCGCACCGTCGTTTATTAATCTCTCCATCGATCCGGAAAAATGCAATAAAGCCACGCTGTTCCGCGCGCTGGAAGAGAATGCGGCGATTGTCTCCGCCTGTAATCTTGCACAGATTTCGCACTTTTCCGGGGTAACGTTTGAGAGCCTGGTGTTTGCAGGCGGCGGCGCAAAAGGCGCGCTCTGGAGCCAGATTTTAAGCGACGTCACCGGGCTGCCGGTGCGCGTGCCGGAAGTCAAAGAGGCGACCGCGCTGGGTTGCGCTATTGCAGCGGGCACCGGTGCCGGGTTGTATGCCGATATGGCATCGACGGGGGAGAAACTGGTGCGCTGGAGCCGCGAATTTACCCCCAACCCAGAACACCGCGAACTGTACGACGGCATGATGCAGAAATGGCAGGCGGTGTACACCGACCAGCTAGGGCTGGTCGACAGCGGGCTGACCACGTCGATGTGGCAGGCTCCGGGTTTAAGTAAACTTTCCGAGACGTAAAACGCCAATTACTCGCGTGCTTTGAATAACAGTTTGCCTGCCCGCAAAATGGGCAGGCATTCAGCGAAACAACCAGCGATCCAGGCTATTGTTTAACCTTATGTCCAGATCCTCGAAATACCGTTCATAGTTACTTTTCTGCACGCTGCCGTCCGTATCCTGAACATATATCCCGCCAGCACTATGAATATAAAATGTTACGGTTCCATCCTGATCACGTTCAATCTGCATCTGCATGCTTTTATCTACACAACGATTGTCGCTAGTGATATTTGTGAAGCAATAATAATCATCGATCCAGCGGCTAGTACTATTTTTTATGCCGTCGACAGCTTCCATTATTGTAATCTGTTCAAAGTCATCCATTAAAATGTGATAACGATTTTGTAAGATCGCTTTGTTATCATTAAACCAGCTAATTTTATCCCGATCGGTTAATGGCAAGTGATCAACAGCAATCACATAATGACCAAGCCATACATTTTCAGAAAATAAAACATTCACTTTCTGCAACGTCCATGCATTATAGAAAGCCAATATTAAAAAGATCAGCGTTAGCGGTTTCTTAAAAAAAAAGATGGCTCTCATCAATAATCACCTATTCTTTCAACTGTCCCAAAATTTGTGAAAAATGGTTTGAACGCAAAATCTCTGTGTCTTTGTAAGAAAAACCAGATCCGAAAAAATCGGAATTCTTTGTAGAGTTTATTGCTGATATCGATAACATCCAGACCAAAATGATCCTGAGCCTCTAAATGTAAAGTTGCACTCCAACCCATAGCGTATCGTTGAATATCCAAAAGTCTTATTTTCTGCGCAGCAATATCATGTACACTTATTCCAAGACCATTAACTCTATCTCCAGATGAGTTGAACTTATTTAACTGTGACTTTAGTAAATTTATTTTCAATTTATGAAAAATGGCGGGAAAATAAACATCCCTGGATTTATCATGCAATTCTTTTTTAAGTGTTGACTCGATTATATTAACCGGGTCATTTTGATTGTATTTATCTACTCTAGAATGAAAAGCCGAATTCAGCCGTTGGCTATAAAACCCGCTACCATGCCCAAACTGAAAGTGATCGATCATCTCCCCTATCAGCATCTTGTATTCCCCCTGAAAGGAAAACAGGGTGGAGAGTTCTTTCATCTCAGCGAACAAAATACGCACGCACTCCTGATGCGATATTTTTCTGCCGGATGGAGGCTGGTGAAACACCGTCTCTAACGGATTGTTTAGTGGAAAGTCATAGCGCATGAGGCGATAGGGATCCAATTTGGCAGAGATATCCCTGAGGCCAAGCGCCAGCAGCTCCCGCTCCCCCATATCCCCACACTGCATATCGTCGGCGTTAATGTCGTTAAAACGTGAGACCGTCTCGAAGAGGGTGCAGGGTAAATCCATTGATAAGCTGAAAGAGTTAACCATTTCTTATTTACCAGATTAATAATCAATGAGTTACAACAATTCAGCGCCAGACAGTATATTAAAATGAGACGAAAAAAAGGACTTACCTCACATTCTCTCTGCAACCTCCGCGGTAGCTCCGTTCTTTGAATCCCATCACAATCATCACACGCCTCTTTTCCTCTTTTGCCCGCGAGTGGCTAAATTAGTAACTCATCCGACCACATAACAATAATTTTACACTGGAAGAGATTATGAGCCGCTATCCGTCGCTTTTTGCCCCCCTCGATCTGGGGTTTACTACGCTCAAAAACCGCGTGTTGATGGGCTCTATGCATACCGGTCTGGAGGAGCATCCTGACGGCGCAGAGCGTCTGGCGGCGTTTTACGCCGAGCGCGCGCGTCACGGCGTGGCGCTGATTGTCACCGGCGGTGTCGCCCCTGCCCCCTCGGGTGTTGGCATGGAAGGCGGTGCGGTGTTGAACGATGCCAGCCAGTTACCCCATCACCGGCTTGTCACCGATGCGGTGCATAAAGAGGGCGGTAAAATCGCCCTGCAGATCCTGCACACCGGGCGCTACAGCTATCAGCCGCATCTGGTGGCCCCTTCCGCCATACAGGCGCCGATTAACCGCTTTAAGCCGCACGCCCTCACCCACGAAGAGATCCTCGCCTTGATCGATGACTTCGCCCGCTGCGCCGCGCTGGCGCGTGAAGCAGGCTACGACGGCGTAGAGATCATGGGCTCCGAAGGCTATCTTATTAACGAGTTTCTGGCCGCCCGCACGAACCAGCGCGACGACGAATGGGGCGGCGATTATCCCCGCCGGATGCGGTTTGCCGTGGAAGTGGTGCGCGCCGTGCGCGAGCGCGCCGGGGCTGATTTTATTATCGTGTTCCGCCTGTCGATGCTCGACCTGGTCGAAGGCGGTGGCACATTCGAGGAGACACTCCAGCTGGCGCAGGCCATCGAAGCGGCAGGCGCGACCATCATCAATACTGGCATCGGCTGGCACGAGGCGCGTATCCCTACGATTGCCACACCGGTCCCGCGCGCAGCGTTTAGCTGGGTAACGCGCAAGCTGAAGGGCAAGGTGTCGATCCCGCTGGTCACCACCAACCGCATTAATGATCCGCAGGTTGCAGATGATGTGCTGGCAAAAGGCGATGCGGATATGGTGTCGATGGCGCGTCCGTTCCTCGCCGATGCCGAGCTGCTTTCCAAAGCGCAGAGCGGCCGCGCGGACGAGATCAATACCTGTATTGGCTGTAACCAGGCGTGCCTGGATCAGATCTTCGTCGGTAAAGTCACCTCGTGCCTCGTCAATCCGCGCGCCTGTCATGAAACCAAAATGCCGATTGTGCCTGCGGTGAAAACCAAACGACTGGCCGTGGTCGGCGCAGGCCCTGCGGGACTGGCGTTCGCGGTAAATGCCGCGTCGCGCGGCCATTCGGTGACGCTTTTTGACGCGCTGGCGGAGATTGGCGGGCAGTTTAATATCGCCAAACAGATCCCCGGCAAAGAAGAGTTTTATGAAACCCTGCGCTATTACCGCCGAATGATCGCCCTGACGGGCGTGGATCTGCGGCTCAATCAGTTTGTCCGCGCGGAGGATCTGGCGGCGTATGACGAAGTGATCCTCGCCAGCGGGATCGCCCCACGCACACCCGCGATCGAAGGAGTCGATCATCCAAAAGTGTTGAGTTATCTCGACGTGCTGCGCGACAAAGTTCCGGTCGGCGAACGGGTGGCAATTATCGGCTGCGGCGGCATCGGCTTTGATACGGCCATGTATTTAAGCCAGCCGGGCGAAGCGACCAGCCAGAACATCGCCGAGTTTTGCGTGGAATGGGGTATCGACACTAGCCTGAAACAGTCCGGTGGCCTGCGACCGGAAGGGCCGCAACTGCCGAAAAGCCCGCGCCAGATTGTGATGCTCCAGCGAAAAGCCAGCAAACCGGGCGATGGGCTGGGGAAAACCACCGGCTGGATCCATCGCGCGACGCTGCTTTCTCGCGGCGTGAAGATGATCCCGGCGGTGAGTTATCAGAAGATCGACGATGAAGGGCTGCATATCACTCTTGCGGGTGAACCGCAGGTGCTACGCGTGGATCATGTGATTTTATGTGCCGGGCAGGAGCCGAAACGCGATCTGGCCGATCCGCTGCGCGAGGCCGGGAAAACGGTGCATTTGATTGGCGGGTGCGATGTGGCGATGGAGCTGGACGCCCGGCGCGCGATTGCGCAGGGAACCCGTCTGGCGCTGGAAATCTAGGTCATGTACGCCCGGTAAACATAGCGCTACCGGGCATAACCGTCGCAGCAGAGCCAGCTTAGCGACGACGCCCCAGTTTCACGGCCTTCAGCACCACAAATTTGTTATTGGTGGCGACCGTAGAGCAGTTACCGAAGATCTTCTTCAGCTTGTGGAAGTAGTCGAGGTGGCGGTTCGCCACGATGTACAGCTCACCGTTAATTTTCAGGCAGCGACGCGCGTGGTGGAACATTTCCCAGGCCACGTTATCCGTCAGGGCATGTTTCTGGTGGAACGGCGGGTTGCACACCACCGCGTTAAAGCGGAATGGCTCTACGCCCGACAGCGCGTTGTTGATCATAAACTCGCAGCGATCCAACGCTTCCGGCATGTTGGTTTCAACATTCAGGCGGCTTGACGCCACGGCCATTGGCGATTCATCGGTGAAAATAACGCTGGCTTCCGGGTTTTTCTCAAGCAGGGTCAGGCCGACAACACCGTTACCACAGCCGAGATCGACGATTTCGCCTTCCAGATTGTCCGGCAGATGTTCCAGGAAGAAGCGAGCGCCGATATCCAGCCCCGTGCGCGAGAAGACGTTCGCATGGTTGTGAATGGTCCAGTTGGTTCCTTCCAGCTTCCAGCTCAGGGTTTCTGGCGCGTCTTTCAGCTCAGGATTGCTGAAAGTGCAGTTAATCAGACGGGCTTTTTTCCACGCCAGCGTCGTCGTGGTAGGACCCAGAACCTTTTCGAACAGCTCAAGAGTCGAGTTGTGAATATCACGCGCTTTGGCGCCCGCAATAATCCGCGTTTCCGGTGTCACCACGTGACGCAGCGCGCGCAGCTGCTGCTCCAGCAGGGCCAACGTTTTAGGGATCTTGATCAGCACAACGCCCGGTGCTTGCGGGTACTCCGCCGTGCTGTCGAGGAACTTAACGCTCGATTCCGCAATCTCGTTGTGACGCAGGTTTTCACGTGTCGCAAGCTCGCTCAAATAGGAATCGCCGATGCTGTAAGGCGTGTGTTCGGCCAGCGCGCAACCCAGCGCACCAAAGGTGTCATTCAGGATCAGAACCGGGCCGACAATTTCAGTGTCATCCAACTGTTGCAGCAGATATTCATCCGCCGCTTCCCACGCCTGAAGCGGGTTAACGTCGTCCGTTTCCGGGAAACGTTTAAGATTGAGTGAACGGAAACCGTTGTCTAAGTGGCTCATCGGCCCTCCTGAGTGGTAAAATTTGGCGTTATCCCTGAAAAGGGTGCGTGAGTATACCCTTTTTATTATTCAGGTGGAGCGTTGATGAGCAATCTTAGTTATCTCCAGGGCTATCCGGAGAATTTACTTTCCCAGGTCCGCACCTTAATTGCCGAACAGCGCCTGGGCAGCGTTCTTGAAAAACGTTATCCAGGAACACACAGCTTCGCGACGGATAAAGCGCTTTGGCAGTACACCCAGGATCTGAAAAGTCAGTTTCTGCGTAACGCCCCGCCCATCAATAAAGTGATGTATGACAACAAGATCCACGTGCTGAAAAACGCGCTGGGTTTGCACACCGCCGTGTCCCGCATACAGGGCGGAAAGCTGAAGGCCAAAGCGGAAATCCGCGTTGCCACCGTGTTTCGCAATGCCCCGGAGGCTTTTTTGCGGATGATCGTGGTGCATGAGCTGGCGCATCTGAAAGAAAAAGAGCACGACAAAGCCTTCTACGCCTTGTGCTGCCACATGGAACCGCAATACCACCAGCTGGAGTTTGATACGCGCCTGTGGCTTACGCATTTATCGTTAAAGAGTAATGAGGGTTAACGCACTGGTTTTGTCATGTGTGCGTGCTAAAGTGACAAAAGGTTCCCCGTTACGGAGTACGTGAACGTTTATGATACGTTTCGCAGTTATAGGCACGAACTGGATCACGCGCCAGTTCGTCGACGCCGCCCATGAAACCGGCAAATTCAAACTCACCGCCGTCTATTCCCGCAGCCTTGAACAGGCGCAGACTTTTGCTAACGATTACCCTGTCGAGCATCTGTTTACCTCCCTTGAGGAGATGGCGCAGAGCGATGCCATTGACGCGGTGTATATCGCCAGCCCGAATTCGCTTCACTCCCCGCAAACGCTGCAGTTCCTCGCCCACAAAAAACATGTGATTTGCGAGAAGCCACTGGCGTCCAATATTCAGGAAGTGGAAGCTGCCATTCAACTGGCGCGGGAAAACCAGGTGGTGCTGTTCGAAGCGTTTAAAACCGCCAGCCTGCCTAACTTCCTGCTGTTGCAGCAATCATTGCCGAAGCTTGGCAAAGTGCGCAAAGCCTTTATCAATTACTGCCAGTACTCCTCGCGCTACCAGCGCTATCTGGACGGCGAAAACCCTAATACCTTTAATCCGACCTTCTCGAACGGCTCGATTATGGATATTGGCTTTTACTGTCTGGCCTCTGCGGTGGCCCTGTGGGGCGAGCCGCACGGCGTGATCGCGACCGCCAGCCTGCTTGACAGCGGTGTCGATGCTCATGGCGTTGTGGTACTGGATTACGGCGATTTCAGCGTCACGCTCCAGCACTCCAAAGTCAGTGATTCTGTGCTGCCGAGTGAGATTCAGGGCGAAAATGGCGCACTGGTGGTTGAGAAGATCTCGGAGTGTCAGAAAGTCAGCTTTATCCCGCGTGGCGGTAAGGCCCAGGAGCTGACGCAACCTCAGCATATTAACACTATGCTGTATGAGGCAGAGGTGTTCGCACGTCTGGTAGAGACCAATGAAGTGAACCACCCAGGGCTTGCCGTGAGCCGCACGACGGCGAAACTGCAGACTGAAATCCGCCGTCAAACCGGCGTGGTGTTTCCTGCGGATGACGTGAGCACGACAGCGCTCGCGTAAAGCTGTGTAATAGAATCGTTAAGGGCATTGACGAAAACCGTGTCCTGACATATTTTGTTACCTGCAAAGGGGAGTAACTTCATTGCCGGTGGGTCGTCATTACGATGCGTGCAATACCGCATCCGGTCGCCGGGCAACGAAAAAGAGTCACGAAATGTGTTCTTTTTGGTTGTAAGTGAGACCTTGCCGGAAGGCGAGGTCCCTGCATAAATAACGCAACGGCTATCGTCTTCTGACGTTGGCCGTTTTTGTTTTTATGGAAGGAAAAATCTCTATGCACTCTGTCGGCACTCCAATGTTATGGGGCGGTTTCGCAGTCGTGGTGGTCATCATGCTGGCGATCGACCTCTTTTTACAGGGCCGTCGCGGCGCACATGGCATGACCATGAAACAGGCCGCGGCCTGGTCGCTGGTGTGGGTTACGCTCTCTCTGCTGTTCTGCGCCGCGTTCTGGTGGTATCTGGCATCAACGGAAGGCCGCGCGGTGGCCGACCCGCAGGCGCTGGCCTTCCTCACGGGCTATCTGATTGAAAAAGCCCTCGCCGTTGATAACGTCTTTGTCTGGCTGATGCTGTTCAGCTATTTTGCGGTGCCTGCTGCGTTGCAGCGTCGCGTGCTGGTCTACGGCGTGCTGGGCGCAATTATTCTGCGTACGGTGATGATCTTTGCCGGTAGCTGGCTGATTACGCAGTTCGAATGGCTGCTGTATGTCTTCGGCGCGTTCCTGCTCTTCACCGGTGTGAAAATGGCGCTGGCGAAAGAGGATGAAACGGGAATTGGCGAGAAGCCGCTGGTGAAATGGATCCGTGGGCATCTGCGCATGACCGATAGCATCGACAACGAGCACTTCTTCGTGCGTAAGAACGGCCTGCTGTTTGCCACGCCGCTGCTGCTGGTGCTGATTCTGGTTGAACTGAGCGACGTGATTTTCGCGGTCGACAGTATTCCGGCTATCTTCGCAGTGACCACCGACCCGTTCATCGTCTTGACGTCTAACCTGTTTGCGATCCTCGGTCTGCGTGCGATGTACTTCCTGCTGGCCGGTGTGGCGGAGCGCTTCTCGATGCTGAAATACGGGCTGTCAATCATCCTGGTGTTTATCGGTATCAAGATGCTGATCGTCGATTTCTACCATATCCCGATCGCCGTCTCGCTGGGCGTGGTATTTGGTATTCTGGCGCTGACGCTAATCATTAACGCCTGGGTTAACCACCAGAACGATAAGAAACAACAGGCGCAGTAAGTGCGCCCTCGCCCTTCCGTCAGCGGACGGAGGGGCTCTCTTCCTGCACCGCTTTTTCCACTTTAAACGGATCGATTCCCCGCCGCTGCATCCGCCAGAAGCGGATAATGTTCAGACCGTTCATCAGCAAAAAACTCCCCTCAATCAATGTTCCGCCAATCGAGCCAAGCCAGAAATTGTGGATCACCCAACAGCAGGTGGAACACCAGATGACGCAGCGCATGGTCAGGCCTTTACAGCGAAACAGCGCCCAGGTGCTCACCAGCGTGCCGGCCACCGGCAGCAGCTCGATGGGGTGATGGAATTTCGCCAGCCCCAGTCCGGCGGTCAGCACGATAAAAATCGCCATAACCCACAGGCTACGCGTGCGCAGAGTGATGAGCGTTCGTACCGCATTGAGCATTGCGCTCGATCCGGCCGGAAACGCACCCATCAAAAAGAAATGCACGCCGATAATGGCGCTGTAGACCGAAAGCTGTTTTTTGAATTTCCGCTCGTCGCGGTTGATGAAGGTGGTGATTCCCACCAGAAAGGCGATGACCCCAACGCCCTGGGCAAGCCAATACGTGGTCATGAAAATTTCCTGTTCAGACAAAAACAAACGGCGCCTCAGAGTGAAAGCGCCGTTTCTTATGCTAACGCTAATGGACTTACAGCGTTACGCCGCTTTTGAAAATCGCCAGCTCGCGGAAATCGTTACGCTCATTGCAGGTCTGCTTGCCGTTGGCAAACTCCACGATGGTGTCGATAAACTCATTCAGCAGCTGCGGCATGGCTTTACCGTGAATCAGCTGCCCGGCGTCAAAATCGATCCAGTGCTTTTTCTTCGCCGCCAGCTCGCTGTTGGTGGCAATTTTCACCGTTGGCACAAAACCGCCGTACGGGGTGCCGCGTCCGGTGCTGAACAGCACCATATGACAGCCCGCGCCCGCAAGCGCACTGGTCGCGACGGCGTCGTTCCCCGGCGCGCTGAGCAGATTCAGACCGTGCGTTTTCAGGCGTTCGCCATAGCGCAGCACGTCCACAACCTGGCTGGCACCGGCTTTTTGCGTACAGCCGAGGGATTTCTCCTCGAGCGTGGTAATGCCGCCCGCTTTGTTACCCGGTGATGGGTTTTCGTAAATCGGCTGATTGTGCGCGATGAAATACTGTTTGAAGTCGTTCACCATGGTGACGGTTTTTTCAAACGTCGCTTCGTCGCGGCAGTGGCTCATCAGAATGCGTTCTGCGCCGAACATTTCCGGCACTTCGGTCAGCACGGTGGTCCCACCGTTGGTGATCATGTAATCCGAGAAGCGGCCCAGCATCGGGTTGGCGGTGATACCCGAAAGACCGTCGGACCCGCCGCACTCCAGACCGAACTTCAGCTCGCTCAGTTTGCCCGGCTCGCGCGTGTCGTGACGCATCACCTCATACAGCTGATGCAGCTGTTCGAGACCCGCCTCCACTTCGTCGTCCTGATGCTGGCACACCATAAAGTGCACGCGCTCTGGGTCGAAATCCCCCAGCGTTTCACGGAAGGCGTCGACCTGGTTGTTTTCACATCCAAGGCCAATCACCAGCACCGCACCCGCATTCGGGTGGCGCACCATGTTTTGCAGCATGGTGCGGGTGTTAATGTGGTCGTCGCCCAGCTGCGAGCAGCCGTAAGTGTGGCTGAACAGGAACACGCCGTCGGTGCCTTCGGCATTGCTGGTCTCTTTCAGAAAACGGTTCTGAATTTGACGCGCAATCCCATTCACGCAGCCGACGGTTGGCAGGATCCACAGTTCGTTGCGGATCCCGACTTCTCCGCTGGCACGGCGGTAGATCTGAACATCGCGATCCTCTCCCTGCCCTTCTTCAGCCTGAAAATCAGGTTGATAGCTGTACTCGTCCAGATCGCTGAGATTGGTGCGGGTATTGTGGGAATGAATATGTTCACCCGGCGCAATATCCGCCAGCGCATGACCGATCGGCAGACCATACTTCACCACATTCTCGCCTTTCGCGATGGGGAACACGGCAAATTTATGCCCGCGAACAATCGCCTGACGCAGGGTGATGGTCTGGTTTTCCACGGTGACTTCCGCGCCTTCGGTCAGATCCGCCAGCGCTACGGCAACGTTATCCAGCGAATGGATCTTGATGTATTGCATATCAACCTCAAACGGCCTTAGTTCAGTTCAATGGCGAAGTAGTCGCGCGCATTGTTAAAGCAGATGTTTTTCACCATTTCGCCCAGCAGCTGGATATCGGCTGGCGCTTCACCCGCAGCTACCCAGCGGCCAATCATCTGGCACAGAATGCGGCGGAAATATTCATGGCGGGTATAAGAGAGGAAACTACGGCTGTCGGTCAGCATCCCCACGAAACGGCTCAACAGGCCCAGTTGCGCTAGTTGCGTCATCTGACGCTCCATGCCGTCTTTCTGATCGTTGAACCACCAGCCGGAACCAAACTGCATCTTGCCTGGCATCCCTTCGCCCTGGAAGTTACCGATCATGGTGCCCAGCACTTCGTTGTCGCGTGGGTTCAGGCAGTAAAGAATGGTTTTTGGCAGCAGGTTTTGTTCGTTCTGTTTGCTCAGCAGTTTTGACAGCTCTTCCGCCATCGGGCGGTCGTTGATGGAGTCAAAGCCCACGTCGGCACCCAGCAGTTTGAACTGGCGCTGGTTGTTGTTGCGCAGTGCACCGATGTGGTACTGCTGCACCCAGCCGCGACGCGCGTATTCCGCACCGAGGAAGACCAGCACGGCCGTTTTGAACTGAGCCACTTCGTGTTCGTTCAGGGACTCACCCGCCAGACGACGCGCCAGGATACTGTCCAGCTCGGATTCATTCGCTTCCGCAAACAGCACGACGTCGAGCGCATGGTCAGAAACTTTACAGCCGTGAGCCGCAAAGTGGTCCAGACGTTTGGTGAGCGCCGTTTGCAAATCGGTGAAACGACGGATATCGGTGTCAGAGACTTCGGCAAGCTTCGCCATGTAGTCACCAAAGGTAGCCTGTTCAATGTTGAACGCTTTATCCGGGCGCCAGCTTGGCAGCACTTTGACATCAAAAGAGGTGTCTTTAGCGACTACCGCGTGGTGTTCCAGCGTATCAATCGGATCGTCAGTGGTGCCGACCATTTTCACGTTCATCTGCTTCATGATGCCGCGCGCGGAGAATTTATCCTGCGCCAGCAGCTCGTTGCACTGGTTCCAGATCTCGTCAGCAGTTGAAGGCGAAAGCAGTTTGCCGGTGATACCGAACGGACGACGCAATTCCAGATGGGTCCAGTGGTAGAGAGGGTTGCCGATAGTGTGCGGCACGGTTGCAGCCCAGGCGTCAAACTTCTCGCGGTCCGACGCGTCGCCGGTACACAGACGCTCGGCCACGCCGTTGGTGCGCATCGCGCGCCATTTGTAGTGGTCACCCTTCAGCCAGATGTCATACAGGTTTTTGAAACGGTAATTTTCGGCAACCTGCTGCGGCGGTAAATGGCAGTGGTAGTCGAAAATCGGCTGATCTTTTGCGTAGTCGTGGTACAGACGGCGGGCAAATTCGGTATCTAACAGGAAATCTTCGGTCATAAACGGCGTCATTATCGTCTTCCTCTATAACGAGAGCGTCAGAAAGCTGTTGCTTATGTTCAGATGCTGCAAAGTTATCACACCAATTTCCAGAGACCGATGTTTTTTTCGTGAGTTAGATCAATAAACGTCGACAAATAAATTACCCCTAAAGGAGCAAACCCCGTCGTAACCCGCGCCACTCCTGGCTTTGCGTGGGGTGAATAATGACCCTACAAAGATTCACACTTTTGTGATGTCACTCACCTTTTAAAGTTGTATGACAAGTTATCTTTTTGCCGTCGCAACATATAAGCCGACGGAATGCATTACCGGTGTGAAATCATCGGAATTAGCGGTACGGATACCGACTTATGCACGATTACAACTGGCAAGGTTCGGGCCGTTCCGGGAGTCACTCCCGGTTACGCCCTCCCGTTACAAGACAGCTCCCGGCAACGGTCGAGATGTACCGTGCCCCGGCGCGGCAATACTATAACGATGAGGTTTTACATGCGTAAAATTAAAGGGTTACGTTGGTACATGATTGCACTGGTGACGCTCGGCACCGTGCTGGGCTACCTGACGCGTAACACCATAGCGGCGGCTGCGCCAACGCTAATGGAAGAGCTGCACATCTCCACTCAGCAGTATTCCTACATTATCGCGGCCTACTCCGCGGCTTATACCATCATGCAGCCAGTTGCGGGCTACCTTCTCGATATCCTCGGAACCAAAGTGGGCTACGCCTTCTTCGCCGTGACCTGGGCTATCTTCTGCGGCGCGACAGCGCTGGCGGGCAGCTGGGGTGGACTGGCACTGGCGCGTGGTGCGGTCGGTGCGGCAGAAGCAGCAATGATCCCTGCGGGTCTGAAAGCCAGCTCTGAGTGGTTCCCGGCAAAAGAGCGTTCTATCGCTGTAGGCTACTTCAACGTCGGTTCCTCTATCGGTGCGATGATTGCTCCGCCGCTGGTCGTGTGGGCGATTGTGATGCACAGCTGGCAGTTAGCGTTCATTATCTCCGGTGTGCTGAGCTTTGCCTGGGCGATGGCGTGGCTGATCTTCTACAAACACCCGCGCGATCAGAAGAAACTGTCTGACGAAGAACGCGACTACATCATTGGTGGTCAGGAATCCCATCACCAGACCAACAACGGTAAAAAAATGTCCGTCTGGCAGATTCTGGGTACCCGTCAGTTCTGGGGTATCGCCCTGCCGCGCTTCCTGGCAGAACCGGCCTGGGGCACATTTAACGCCTGGATCCCGCTGTTCATGTTTAAAGTCTACGGCTTTAACCTGAAAGAAATCGCGATGTTCGCCTGGATGCCAATGCTGTTTGCTGACCTCGGCTGTATCGTCGGCGGCTACCTGCCACCGCTGTTCCAGCGTTGGTTCGGCGTGAACCTGATCGTGTCCCGCAAAATGGTGGTGACCATGGGCGCACTGCTGATGATTGGCCCTGGGATGATCGGCTTGTTCACCAGCCCATACGTGGCAATTGGCCTGCTGTGTATCGGTGGCTTTGCGCACCAGTCTCTGTCTGGCGCACTGATTACCCTCTCTTCTGACGTCTTTGGACGTAACGAAGTGGCGACCGCCAACGGCCTGACCGGCATGGCCGCCTGGACTGCGAGTACCCTGTTTGCTCTGGTGGTCGGTGCACTGGCTGACACCATCGGCTTCAGCCCGCTGTTCGCCGTGCTGGCTATCTTCGACCTGATGGGTGCCGTGGTGATCTGGACGGTGCTGAAGAACCAGTCTGCCGAGGAGCTGCTCAATAGCTCGGTGGGTGGGCCCGCCGAACAAAGTTAGGGTTTGATCTGAGATCAACTAAAGCCGCCTCCGGGCGGCTTTTTCATGGGGAAATCTGGAGACTGGCTCGCAAAAGTGGTATAACAAATCATCCGCCGTACCCTGCCTGGAGCGCATATGGAAATCACCGAATCACGTCGTTTGTATCAGCAACTTGCTGCCGAGCTGAAAGATCGCATCGAGCAAGGTGTCTATCTCGTCGGTGATAAACTGCCAGCCGAACGCTTTATTGCTGATGAAAAGAGCGTCAGCCGCACCGTGGTGCGTGAAGCGATCATCATGCTCGAGGTAGAAGGTTACGTTGAGGTGCGCAAAGGCTCCGGCATTCATGTGATTTCCAATCTGCCAAAACACTCCCCGGTGCCGGATGAAAGTCTGGAGTTCGCCAGCTACGGTCCGTTTGAACTGCTCCAGGCCCGCCAACTGATCGAAAGCAATATTGCAGAATTTGCCGCGACCCAGGTGACCAAGCAGGACATCATGAAACTGATGGAAATCCAGGACCAAGCGCGCAAAGAAAAATGTTTCCGTGATTCCGAATGGGACCTGCAATTCCACGTTCAGGTGGCGCTGGCGACGCAAAATACCGCCCTCGCTGCAATCGTCGAAAAAATGTGGACTCAGCGCGTTCACAACCCGTACTGGAAGAAATTACACGATCACATTGATTCCCGTACCGTCGACAACTGGTGCGACGATCACGATCAGATCCTTAAAGCGCTGATTCGTAAAGACCCGCATGCGGCGAAACTGGCGATGTGGCAGCATCTGGAAAACACCAAGCTGATGCTGTTCAACGAAACCAGCGACGACTTTGAATTTAACGCCGACCGCTATCTTTTTGCCGATAATCCGGTGGTTCATCTCGATACCGCAACCAGTCAGGCAAAATAGTTCTCCTTATCGCTGGCAGGCGCACCGCTGCGCCTTCCGGCTCGCTGTGAGTCAGTAAACATATATAGTGTCAGCCTGTGTAAATACCCTCGCGTCACTTCCTCTCCATAGGCCAAAATCATTTCCCCGGCCGATCGCAAAATCTGTGACGTATTACGTTGGGCTTTGTTACAATTGGATGCAAATTGCATTTTTTAGTTAGTGCTTGCTTACCTAGCCACTAAACAGGGATCAGTTCTGGCCACCACAATGTGTCCGCGAGCGACCATAATGAAATCATAAACGATGTCGCTGAGCTGTTTACCCCGAATAACAGGCGAGACGTTAACCGATTTCCAGGAACACTGAATGGAACTTTTGACCCAATTACTGAACGCCTTATGGGCTCAGGATTTCGAAACCCTGGCCAATCCGTCCATGATAGGCATGCTCTATTTCGTCTTGTTTATGATTCTGTTCCTTGAGAACGGACTGCTTCCTGCCGCCTTTCTGCCGGGTGATAGCCTTCTGGTGCTGGTCGGCGTGTTATGCGCTAAAGGGGCCATGGCATTTCCGCAGACGGTGTTACTGCTCACTATCGCTGCCAGCCTTGGCTGCTGGCTGAGCTACATTCAGGGACGCTGGCTTGGTAATACGCGGATCGTTCAGAACTGGCTATCTCATCTTCCGGCCCACTATCACCAGCGCGCACACCATCTGTTCCACAAGCATGGCCTCTCCGCGCTGCTGATTGCGCGCTTCATCGCTTTCGTCCGTACCCTGTTGCCAACCATCGCGGGGCTTTCTGGCCTGAGCAGCACTCGTTTCCAGTTCTTCAACTGGATGAGCGGCCTGCTGTGGGTGCTGATTCTGACGACCCTCGGCTACCTGCTGGGCAAAACGCCGGTGTTCCTGAAATATGAAGATCAGCTGATGTCCTGCCTGATGCTGCTGCCGGTGGTGCTGCTGGTCTTTGGTCTGCTCGGTTCGGTATACGTGCTGCTGAAGAAAAAATACGGGGCCAGGGATTAATATGGTCATCTCGCCGCATTCCCTGCGCCGGTTGTCCTACGCCCTGATCGCGCTGATGATCCTCAGCGCGATGGTGCTTATCTGGACGGCGGTTCAGCATCAGGAATCGACGCTGGCCATTCGCCCGATGAACCAGGGTGCCAGCGTGCCGGACGGTTTTTCTGTCTGGCACCACCTTGATGCCAACGGAATTCGTTTTAAAAGCATTACGCCGCAGGACGACGTTTTGCTGATTAAGTTTGACTCCAGCGCTCAAAGCGCCGCAGCGAAAGAGGTGCTCGACCGCTCCCTGCCGCGGGGTTATATCGTTGCACTGCAGGACGATGAGAGTCAGACCGCATTGTGGTTAACGCGCCTGCGAGACACCTCGCACCGGTTTGGATAATTACCAGGATTCTGAATCTTTTCACTCACTTTGGTGATAACCCCGTTTACTTACTATGCTTAAGTACGCGGAGCACCCCTCAGATGTTCTCCGCATGACACTGGAAACGCGGCATACTCTTCGGACTGCCGTAACACAATGGAAGGTTTCTACAATGAAATACCGCATCACTCTGGCTTTGGCCCTTTTGTCTTTGAGCACCGCGTCCTTTGCGAACACTCTCTGTCAGGAGAAAGAAAAGGACATCCAGCGCGAAATCAGTTATGCCGAAAAGCATAACAATCAGCACCGTATCGACGGTCTGAAAAAAGCGCTGAGCGAAGTGAAAGCCAACTGCTCGGATAGCAAGCTGCGTGCCGATCACCAAAAGAAAATCGCTGAACAGAAGGACGAGATTGCTGAACGCCGTCAAGACCTGAAAGAAGCGAAAGAGAAAGGGGATGCGGAGAAGATTGCTAAGCGTGAAGATAAGCTGAAAGAGGCCGAGGAAGAACTGAAAGCCCTGGAAGCTCGCGATTATTGAGTTAACGGAAATCTCAACAGGAGAAAATCATGTCTAAAGATACTACTTCAGAACATCTGCGCGCTGAGTTGAAATCCCTGGCGGATACCCTGGAAGAGGTACTGAACTCTTCAACGGACAAATCCAAAGAAGAGCTGAGCAAGCTGCGCTCTAAAGCGGAAAGCGCGCTGAAAGAGAGCCGTCATCGCCTGGGTGAAACCGGTGATGCGCTGGCTAAGCAGACTCGTGAAGCCGCTGCGAAGGCTGACGAGTATGTGCGCGATAACCCATGGACCGGCGTAGGTATTGGCGCCGCGGTGGGCGTGGTTCTGGGCGTTCTGCTGACGCGTCGTTAATTATGGACGATCCACGTCACGCACAAGGGCCGGCTAAAAACGTCCTCGGCATCGGCCAGCGTATTTTGACGACGCTGGTGGGTATTGCCGAAACGCGAGTTCGACTGGCAGTGGTGGAGCTGGAAGAGGAGAAAGCGAATCTCTTCCAGATGCTGCTGATGCTGGGGCTCACCATGCTCTTCGCCGCATTTGGGCTGATGAGCCTGATGGTGTTAATCATCTGGGCGATCGATCCGCAGTATCGCCTCAACGCGATGATCGCCACAACGGTTGTGCTGTTGGTGGCCGCACTGATTGGCGGGATCTGGACGATGCATAAAGCGCGCAGTTCTACGCTGCTGCGTCATACCCGTCAGGAGCTGGCCAACGATCGCGCACTGCTGGAGGATGACAAGCCGTGAGTAGCACAACAGAGCGTCGCAAGCGCAAAGCGTATCTGCTAAGCCAGATCCAGCAGCAACGGCTGGATCTGACTGCCTGTCGTCGCGACTGGCTGGAAGTGACCCGTTCGTACGATCATGGCTGGAACACGTTGCTGAGCTTGCGCTCCTGGGTGCTGGTAGGCAGTAGCGTGATGGCCGTCTGGTCCGTTCGTCACCCCAGCATGCTGGTCCGCTGGGCCAGACGTGGCTTTGGCGCCTGGAGTGCATGGCGTCTGGTCAAATCAACGCTACGTCAGCAGCAGTTACGTTCCTGACACCACTGCTCTTTATGCCGGGTGGCGATTCCGTCTTACCCGGCTTATATTTCCCCTCTTTCCTTCATTCGCAACTCTCACTCAATATCTTTGAAGAAGATTGACAGTTTTCCTTGCTAACAATTGTCATTCGTCACGTTTATTATCCTCTCCATCGACAGCAAACACGCGGTATCTACCCGGATTTGCACACAAAAAATCGTCAGCCGCGTAAGTGGTTTTCTGGAGAGTAAAATGAAAAAATTAGAAGATGTTGGTTTACTGGTTGCACGCATTCTGATGCCAATTCTGTTTATTACTGCGGGCTGGGGCAAAATCACCGGTTATGCCGGTACGCAACAGTACATGGAAGCCATGGGCGTCCCAGGGTTCCTGCTGCCACTGACCATTCTGCTTGAGTTTGGCGGCGGCCTGGCGGTTCTGTTCGGTTTCCTGACGCGTACCACAGCGCTGTTCACTGCAGGCTTCACCCTGCTGACCGCGTTCATCTTCCACAGCAACTTTGCGGAAGGCATGAACTCCCTGATGTTCATGAAAAACCTGACCATCGCAGGCGGCTTCCTGCTGCTGGCTATCACCGGTCCTGGCGCATTCAGCATCGACCGTGTTCTGAATAAGAAGTGGTAAGCACGCTATACTGAAAAAAAAGCGAGGAGATATCTCCTCGCTTTTGCTATTTGAAGACGGAATAAAGACGGAGGAATCAATGGGACAATTAGTCGACGGCGTCTGGCAGGATATCTGGTATGACACCAAATCCACTGGAGGACGCTTCAAGCGCTCTGTTTCGGCCTTCCGTAACTGGCTCACCGCCGATGGCGCCCCCGGCCCTAGCGGTGAAGGCGGCTTTGCGGCGGAGAAAGATCGCTATCATCTGTATGTTTCCCTCGCCTGTCCGTGGGCGCACAGAACGCTTATCGTGCGCAAACTCAAAGGGCTGGACGCGTTAATTCCGGTTTCTGTAGTGAATCCGCTGATGCTGGAAAACGGCTGGACCTTCGACAGTAATTTCCCGGCGGCCACCGGTGACGACCTTTACCACCACGATTTCCTCTACCAGCTCTATCTGCGCGCAGACCCGCACTACACCGGACGCGTCACCGTCCCTGTTCTGTGGGATAAGAAAAACCAGACTATCGTCAGCAATGAATCCGCCGAGATCATTCGCATGTTTAATACAGCGTTTGACGCGCAGGGTGCGCGGGCAGGTGATTATTACCCGCCAGAGCTGCGCGATAAGATCGATGAACTGAACAGCTGGATCTACGACAACGTCAATAACGGCGTCTATAAGGCCGGCTTCGCGACCAGTCAGGAAGCCTACGACGAAGCGGTCAGCAAGGTGTTTGAATCCCTGGCGCGTCTGGAACAAATTCTCGGTCAGCACCGCTATTTGACGGGCGACCGCCTGACAGAAGCCGACATTCGCCTGTGGACCACGCTGGTGCGTTTCGATCCGGTGTACGTCACCCACTTTAAGTGCGACAAACACCGCATCAGCGACTACCTGAATCTGTATGGTTTCCTGCGGGACATTTACCAGATGGATGGCATCGCGGAAACCGTCGATTTTAACCACATCCGCACCCACTACTATCGCAGCCACAAAACGATTAACCCGACGGGGATTATCTCCATCGGGCCGTGGCAGGATCTGGACGAACCGCACGGTCGCGATACACGTTTTCGCTAAATTTTAAGGGCATCCATGGATGCCCTTTTTTATTTCACTATCTGCGACTATCCTTACCTCGATCGCTTAAAAAACAAGAGATTGTCTGAATATCGAGGCATACAAATGGACTGGTATCTAAAAGTACTGAGAAATTACGTTGGGTTTAGTGGTCGCGCTCGCCGCAAAGAGTACTGGATGTTCGTTCTGGTGAACTTCATCCTCACCCTGGTGCTGGGTATCGTCGATAAAATTCTGGGGTGGGACCGCGCAGGTGGCGAAGGCATTCTCACCACAATCTACGCACTCCTGGTCTTTTTGCCGTCGCTGGCGGTACTGTTCCGCAGGCTCCACGACACGGATCGTTCGGCGTGGTGGCTGCTGCTGATTTTGATCCCGATCGTGGGCTGGCTGATCATTCTGGCCTTTAACTGCCAGGCCGGTACAGCGGGCGAAAACCGCTTTGGGCCAGATCCAAAATTACAGCCGTGAGCATTGCCCGGTGACGCATCGCGATCCGGGCCTGCACGATTCACTACTTATTATGCGCGAACAGTTTTGGGATTTCGCGTAAGCACCAGGACTTGGCCTCACCCATGCTGTCACGGCGCCATGCCATGATGATATCCACCTCGTTGGTGTATTCCGGGCTGACCACGCGCAAGCGCCCTTCGGCGATATCTTTTTCCACAAACGGATAAGGCATTGTCGCCACCCCGAGGCCCGCTAACAGCGCCTGGCGCTTGTCTTCCAGAGAGGTCACCGTCAGACGCGGCTGTTTGTCCAGCAGCTGCACCGTGAGCACAGGGCGCTCACGTGCGGTATCCGCCACCGCCACACCGCGATATTTCACGCGCGTCACTTCGGATAGTGGCTCCGGCTCCTGATGAATCGGGTGATCCGGTGCAGCCACATACACGTTCATCACGCTGTAGAGCTTGCGGGAGTTGATTTCAGACGAGGAGCGAAAGTGCATATCGGGGGCGATCACAATGTCCGCCCTGCCCGTCTCCAGCCGCTCCCACGCGCCCGCCAGCACTTCGGTAATGACAGAGAGCTGCGTATTGGCTTTGGCGGCCAGGCGCTCGACCAGTGGGAACAGGGCCGATGTCGGCACCAGCGCCTCGGTGACCAGCGTCAGGTGCGTTTCCCAGCCGCGTGCCAGCGCTTCGGCGTCGGTGGTCAGTTTATCGGCGGCCTCCAGCAGAACGCGTCCGCGCTCCAGCAGCATGCGCCCGACATTCGTGAATTTTGTTCGGTGACCGGAGCGGTCGAAAAGCACCACATCCAGCTCTTCTTCCAGCTTTTGCATGGTGTAACTCAGGGCCGACGGAACCCGCCCCAGCTCGTCTGCCGCAGCGGCAAAGCTGCCACGCCGGTCTATCGCGTCCATGACGCGTAGCGCCTCAAGCGTCAATGCTCTCTCTTTTGCCATCTCGTTCTCATTCAGGAAATTTGAACATACCGGGCAGAATATCTGGCTAACAATGAAGCGTCCATACCTTTACCATTGTTTTAGTGTAAAGAGAGGTCAGTTTTATGATTACGACAAGAACAGCAAAACAGTGCGGACAAGCCGATTTTGGTTGGCTGCAGGCCCGCTACACCTTTTCCTTTGGACACTACTTTGACCCAAAACTGCTCGGTTACGCCTCACTGCGCGTGCTGAATCAGGAAGTTCTCGCACCGGGCGCTTCCTTCCAGCCACGCACGTACCCGAAAGTGGATATCCTGAATCTGATACTGGAAGGTGAAGCAGAATATCGCGATAGCGAGGGCAACCATGTCCAGGCGAAGGCAGGCGAAGCGTTGCTGATATCAACGCAGCCAGGCATTAGCTATAGTGAACATAATCTCAGCAAAGACAAGACGCTGACGCGGATGCAGCTGTGGCTGGACGCCTGCCCGGAGCGGGAAAACCCGCTGGTGCAAAAGCTCAATCTGAGCGGCGACAAGCAGCAGCTGATTGCATCCCCGGATGGCAGTCACGGCAGTCTGCAACTGCGCCAGCAGGTGTGGCTGCACCATATCGAGCTGAAAAAAGGTGAACAGGCGAGCTTCCAGCTCCACGGGCCGCGTGCCTACCTGCAATCCATCCACGGCACGGTGCATGCTCTGACGCACACGGAAGAGAAAGAAGCGCTCACCTGCGGCGATGGCGCGTTTATCCGCGATGAAACGAACATCACGCTGGTCGCCGACACTCCCCTGCGCGCGCTGTTGATTGATTTGCCGGTGTGATATTGGTTATTTCTTTTGCGTTATCCTGGTGAATTAACACGCTCTTTTAATCAGTCCAAAAGAATAAACCATCATCACCTATCTCATAAACGCCCGCGACAAACGCGGGCATCGAATTATTCGCTCAGCGCGTTCGCCATATCCGTTTTGATCTGCTTACGCTGTTCCGGCGTGAGCACCTGGCTGACATCGAAGTAGTATTTCACGCGGTAATAACGCGCCTGCTCTTCCACCTTGCTGAAGGCCGCGAGCTGGTTTTTCACCACGCTTTCATCCCATTTTCCGGCCTGGAACATATCCACCAGCGCGCCATCTTTTACGCCGGTCATCGGGATTTTGCTGACGTTGTCTTCCAGTTTCTGATGCAGATCTTCAATTTTCTTCACCTGATCGTTGCTGAGCTTCAGATGCTGAACAAGGGGATCTTGTGAGGGGGACGGTGCGGCTTCAACGTTTGCCGCCTGCGCTGCAAAACTACCACCCGCCAGTGAAAGCGCGAGCAGAGCGATACGGGTCATTTTCATCATCTTACTGTCCTTAAATTGGGAGAGGGAAAAGCAGGTGCATTGTTTTTCAAGACCGGATGAAGATGTGTGATCAATTATATAAACAAATTTGTATGTGCAGCGGGCAAAAAAAAGCCCCCTTCGCGGAAGGGGGCGTGGTCACGGGTGTTGGCTTAAATGGCCTGGGTAAAGGTTCGTGAAATAACGTCCTGCTGCTGCTCGCGCGTCAGAGCGTTAAAGCGCACCGCATAGCCCGAAACGCGAATCGTCAGGTTCGGATAATTCTCCGGATGTTCAATGGCATCCATCAGCATTTCCCGGTTCATGACGTTGACGTTCAGATGCTGCCCGCCTTCGATGGCCGCCTCGTGGTGGAAATACCCGTCCAGCAGGCCGACAAGGTTGGTTTTACGCACCCCTTCGTCTTTGCCCAGCGCCTGCGGCACAATCGAGAAGGTATAAGAGATCCCGTCCTTGGCGTAGGTGAACGGCAATTTCGCAACAGACGTTAACGACGCTACTGCCCCTTTGCGATCGCGCCCGTGCATCGGGTTCGCGCCCGGCGCAAACGGTGTGCCGCCGCGACGTCCGTCCGGGGTGTTACCCGTTTTCTGGCCATACACCACGTTTGAGGTAATGGTCAGAATCGACTGAGTCGGCACGGCGTTGCGGTAGGTTGGCAGCGCCTGAATTTTCTTCATAAAGCGCTCAACCAAATCGCAGGCGATGCTGTCCACGCGGTCGTCGTTGTTACCGTACTGCGGATACTCCCCTTCAATCACGAAGTCGACGGCCAGGCCCGTATGGTCGCGCACCGGTTTCACCGTCGCGTACTTGATCGCCGCCAGGGAATCCGCTGCCACCGACAGGCCCGCGATCCCGCAGGCCATCGTGCGATGCACGTCGCGGTCGTGCAGGGCCATCAGCGAGGCTTCGTAGCTGTATTTGTCGTGCATAAAGTGGATAAGGTTCAGGGCGCTGATGTACTGCACCGCCAGCCAGTCCATAAAGTGGTCAAGGCTCGCCATCACGGTGTCGTAATCCAGCACGTCATCCAGAAGCGGCTCGGTTTTAGGTCCGACCTGGATTTTCAGCTTCTCATCCACCCCGCCGTTGATTGCGTACAGCAGCGTTTTGGCGAGGTTGGCGCGCGCCCCAAAGAACTGCATCTGCTTGCCAATCACCATCGGGCTGACGCAGCAGGCGATGGCGTAGTCATCGCTGTCGAAATCGGCGCGCATCAGATCGTCGTTTTCGTACTGCAATGAGGAGGTGGCGATCGACATCTGCGCGGCATATTTTTTGAAGGCAATCGGCAGCTGTTCTGACCACAGAATTGTCAGGTTTGGCTCCGGAGCAGGCCCCATTGTGTTCAGCGTGTGCAGATAGCGGAACGAGGATTTGCTGACCAGCGTACGCCCATCCAGCCCCATCCCGCCGATCACTTCCGTGGCCCAGATCGGATCGCCCGAGAAGAGGGTGTCGAATTCCGGGGTACGCAGGAAGCGCACCATGCGGATCTTCATGATGAAATGGTCGATCAGCTCCTGAGCCTGTTGCTCATTCAGGCGCCCGGCCTTCATGTCACGTTCGATATAGATATCAAGGAAGGTCGCGGTACGGCCCAGGGACATCGCCCCGCCGTTCTGCGATTTCACCGCCGCCAGATAGGCAAAGTAGAGCCACTGCACCGCTTCCTGAGCGTTCATGGCTGGACGTGAGACATCACACCCGTATTTCGCCGCCATCTCCTGGATTTGCAGCAGCGCGCGGCGGTGCTCAGACAACTCCTCGCGCAGGCGAATGGTCGCCTCCAGCTCTTCACCGCGCTCCATTTTCGGCTGCAGATCGGCAAACTGCAGTTCACGTTCGCGCACCAGATAGCTGATGCCGTACAGCGCCACGCGGCGATAGTCGCCAATAATGCGTCCGCGCCCGTATCCGTCCGGCAGACCGGTGAGCACGCCGGATTTACGGCAACGCATCATCTCCGGCGAATAGACGTCAAACACGCCCTGGTTATGGGTTTTGCGCAGATGGGTGAAGATATACTCGAACTGCGGGTCCATCTCGCGTCCGTAGGCTTCAAACGAGCTGCGGATCATGTTGATCCCGCCATACGGATGCAGGGCGCGTTTGAGCGGGCGATCCGTTTGCAGGCCGACGATCGTTTCCAGCTCTTTCTCAATATAGCCCGGCCCGTGAGCGGTAATGGTGGTCGCGACGTTGGTGTCGAAATCAACGGGAGCGTGAGTGGCGTTCTCCTGACGAATCCCCTCCATTACCTTCTGCCACAGCGCCGTGGTGGCTGGCGTGGCAGGCGCTAAAAAGTGCTCATCGCCCTCGTACGGGGTGTAGTTTTGCTGAATAAAATCCCGCACATTAATGCTTTCCTGCCAGTCATTTCCGCAAAAGCCGGCCCACGCGTCGCTGTAGGGAGCGACACGAATATCGATATTTACCTTCATGAGTTTCTCTCTGTGTCAGGCGATTTCCGCAGCCAGACGGACCTTTCCAAGACGGAGGGCATCCAGTGCGATCATTTTTTCTTCGTTGGTTGGGATCACGGCGCACGGCACGCGGGAAGTGTCGGCGGAGATGATGCGCTCACCCTCGCTACCAGGCAGGGCATTTTTCTGCTCATCCAGCTCGATACCGAAAACCTTCAGGCGATCGGCCACCAGCTGGCGTATCAGTCTGGAGTTTTCACCAATTCCTCCCGTAAAGACCACGCCGTCCAGACGGTGCAGGGAGGCGGCGTGACCGGCGATATGGCGAGCGATGCGATGAACAAAAGTCTCAATCGCGAGGCGGGCGCGCTCGTGACCGTCGTGCCAGGCTTTTTCCAGCGTGCGTAAATCAGACGAGAGGCCGGAAAGCCCCAGCAAACCTGACTCTTTATTCACCACGCGCTCAAGATCCTCCAGCGTTTGCCCGGTCTGGTGTGCAATCCACGCCATCGCGCCAAAATCGACGTCGCCGCAGCGCGTCCCCATCACCAGCCCTTCCAGCGGCGTCATGCCCATGGAGGTGTCCACGCTGTGCCCGTTGCGGACCGCGCAAATCGACGCCCCGTTGCCCAGATGTGCAATCACCAGTCCGCTATCGGCTTCAGCAATATTCAGCAGCGAATACGCCTGTTGCGAAACATAGCGATGCGATGTGCCGTGGAACCCGTAGCGGCGCACGCCCAGCTCTTCGAAGAAGCGATACGGCAGGCCGTAAAGATAGGCCTCGGGCGCGAGCGTCTGGTGGAAGCTGGTATCAAACACCGCGACCTGCTGCACGCCGGGGAACAGCTGCTGAGCCGCTTCCACACCGCTGAGATTGGCGTAGTTGTGCAGCGGGGCCAGAGGCGAAACCTGACGAATCTGATCGATGACCTTATCGGTGATCAGGGTGGACTCGCTGAACAGACTGCCACCGTGAGCGATGCGGTGGCCAATTAAGGCCACGCTGCTCATCAAATCGCGCTTTTCCAGCTCCAGGGCGATGGCAGCCAGCGCCCCTTCGTAGTCCTTGCGAGCCAGGGTGACTGGCTCGCTCCCGTTCACGGATATAAAGGCACTTTCAGTGTTCACGCCATCTGCAATGCCGGTCATCAGCGCGTCACAGCTCGCTGCGTCCAGCACCGAAAACTTCACAGATGACGATCCACAGTTAATGACCAATACAACCGGAAATTCATTCATGTCTTCACTCCGCTCATCCTGAGCTTTGAATCAGAAAAGTTTGTATACGATATTCAGAATGGTCAGCAGGCCAATCGCCGTCACAAAGATGTTCTCGGTTCTGCCTTTGTATTTCGCCAGCGCTGGCGTTTTGCGGATGGCATACATCGGCAGCAGGCACAGCAGAGAGGCGATAATCGGCGCACCCATCGCTTCAATCAGGTCCAGAATGTTCGGGTTGGCGTACGCCACGACCCAGGTGGAGCCCATGATGAAGATCATGCTGATGGTGTTCAGTTTGCCGACGGAAACTTTCTTCTTATCGCCTTTGTAACCAAACTTCAGAACCAGACCGTTCAGCCCTTCCAGCGTGCCCAGGTAGTGGCCGAAGAAGGATTTGAAAATGGCAACCAGAGCGATGATCGACGCGCCGTACTCCAGCACGGTGGCGAAGGTCGATTTGGTCCCGGAGAGCGAAGCAAAGTGGTTGGCCAGGTAAGAAAGCACCGGAATGTTCTGCGCTTTGGCTTCCGCCATGTTCTGCGGAGAGAGTGTAAACAGGCAGCTAAAGGCGAAGAACATCACCACCGCCACCATCAGCATGCTGGCGCGACCGATGATTTTGGAACATTTCTGCTCGGTGAACTCTTTACCGAATTCGCCTTCGTACTCTTCACGTTTCGACACCACGAATGAGGAGACAATTGGCGAGAAGTTGAAGGAGAAGACCATGATGGAAATCCCCAGCCAGACGGTGACCAGAATGCCATCGTGCCCGGTGAAGGAGATGTCGCTCAGGTTAACCTGGTCAATAACCGCCGAGTTCCAGTAAGGGATCAGGGAGAGGGAGATCAGCACCAGGCTGGCGATGAACGGGAAGACCAGGAAGCTCATCACTTTCACCATCAGGTCTTTACCAAACCAGATAACGAATGCCATCAGCAGCAGCAGGAACAGAGCTACAAAGCCACGGTTCAGTGCGGGAAGCTGGAGCTGGTTTTCCCAGAAGGTCATAAAGGTGTTTGTAATGGTGACGCCGTAAATCCACAGCAGCGGGCAAATCGCAAAGAAGTAGAGGAAGGTGATCACCACCCCGCCAGTCTTACCAAAATGCTCTTCCACCGTCTCGGTAATGTTGCCGGACGGATTGCTGCCGGACAAGCACAGACGCGCCAGCGCGCGGTGGCAATAGAAGGCAATAGGATAGGCCAGCAGAAGCATCAGCAGAATCGGTATCAGCCCGCCAAAGCCCGCGCGAATCGGGAAGAACAGCACGCCCGCGCCGATTGCCGTACCGAATAACCCCAGTGTCCAGGTGGTATCTGATTTTCGCCAGGAAGACGTTTTTGTCTGACTGGCAATGATAGTTTCAGAGTTGCTCATAATTTATCCTTATTTATGCATCAACGAGGCCGGTAATTTGGGAAACGCGGGAAAGGTCGATATTGCCGCCGGAAATAATACTAACCGTTTTGCGCCCCTGAATATAATGATCCAGTTTTCCGCTTAATAATGCAGCCGTTGCCAGCGCGCCAGCCCCTTCTGTCACCACTTTATTTCGTTGGATCAGTGCGACCATGCTGTTACGAATATCGTCTTCGCTCACCAACACGATGTCGTCGACTAATTCACGAACAATTTCGAAGGTTAAATTACCTGGACGAGAAACATCGCAACCGTCGGCTAATGTGCCGGTGGTACGGTGATTCATAATTTCCCCGGCGTAGTAAGACGCCGCCATACCGTGCACGTTTTCAGACTGCACGCCGATAATATTAATGGTCGGGTTGATGGATTTAATGGCCGTGGCGATCCCGGCGATTAATCCGCCGCCGCCGATAGGGACAATCACGTTATCGACATCATATAAGTCTTCGAGAATTTCAAGACCAATGGTGCCTTGTCCGGCAATCACTTTTACGTCGTCATACGGCGGAATAAAGATGCGCCCTTCCTGCTCGACGATTTCGCTGACTTTGGCGATGGTGTCGTTAAAGTTCTCACCGTGCAGTACCACTTCAGCGGAATAATCACGCGTGGCGGCCACTTTCGATTTTGGCGCGCCCATCGGCATGACAACTTTGCCGTCAATACCGAGCATGGCGCAGGAGAGCGACACACCCTGAGCATGGTTACCGGCAGAACACGCCACCACACCTTTGCGGCGTTCAGCTTCGGTTAAGGAACTTAATTTGTTAAAAGCACCGCGAATTTTAAACGAACCGGTGCGCTGCATATTTTCAAACTTCAGGAAAATTTCGCCTTTGCAGCGCTCGCTCAGATAATTAGAACGCGGCATGCCGGTTTTATAAATTTTACCAGTCAGTCGTTTGCGGGCATCTTGTATTTCTTCAATCGTTACCGGAAGATCGTAAGTAATGTGCATATAATCCTCTTTATAATAATTCATATTCTGTAAGCAAAGTCTGGGTGTCAGCGAGGGAATTCCCTCACCGGGTGTTTTAAAATGGTACGTCTCAATTCATTGTTCAGTTATGGTGAGCTGTTTTCGCCTTTCACTGTTTTGCGCGGAATATTGCTTCGCCAACTCCACTAATACCGAAGCGGATTTTTTAATACGATAATTTTTTGACCAGACGGCGGCATAACGTGCAATGGGTAATTCATCTTCCACGGGCAGTACGACAAACTGGTCGGAACCGAATGGCGTAATCATGTCTCTTGGGATCACGGTGAGATAATCGGCGTTGAGAACCAGGTTATAGATGGTGACGACGGAATCGGTCTGGACGATGTTTTCGATGCTGATGTGGTTGTTCTGAAGAGTGGTTAATAATTCTTTGTAGTAGCCCATATCGGTTTGCGGCATCACCCACTGCTCGTTGGTGAGCGATGCCAGTGTCGTCGTTCCGGTGCACGTTCGCGTTTTACTGGCCACCAGCACAAATTCCGATTCAAACAGCGGCTCAACGTGCAGATCCTGTAACAGCATTTCATCGCTCAGGGTGCCGATGGCAAAGTCCAGTCGCCCATCGCGGATGGCAGGCAGGAACGAGGAGAGCTGTGCTTCAAACATCGAGACTCGCGCTTTCGGGAACACTTCTTTGAATTTCTTGATCATGCTGGAGAGGAACGTAAAACCGATCAGCGACGGATAGCCGAACGAAACGTCGATGACGGTGCTGAAGCTCAGGTTGTTCATCTCACTGACCATATTCTTCATTTCGCGGGTGATGGACTCGGAGTACGCGAGCAACGTTTGCCCTGCGCTGGTCAGCTTCACGCCGGTGTTCTTGCGCACAATCAGTTCGACACCAAAGTAGGATTCGATATCGTTAATGATTTTGCTGACGGCGGGTTGAGTCAGACCAAGTTGACGGGCGGCAGAACCAATAGATCCACTTTTAATGACTTCCTGAAATACAACTAAATGTTGTGTTTTCGGTAGAATAATAGTGCTCATCATATTCTGCTCTTATTTCCTTATCCGTGGCAGGATTCTACCCATTATTGATGACGAGGGTATGTGCTGTTACTCACAGATTACTTTTTCATACCAGTTACACCCTCACAAAAACACCAATTAATACATGTAAATCATAACGTTATCATTTATCTTATCAATAAAACGTCTGATATTGATCAATAAATCTCAGGGAGATAAATTAATTTTATGGCGATAACCACGATCTATTTATGGCAATAAACCAGAGGGAATAAAGGTGATATTTCAGGCAATTAAAGGCGAATAAATAGACGTTATTTTCTTTCAACATTTTTGTATATTATCAAATAAGTTAATAAATATTTGCCCGCAGGGGAAAAAGCGTCGAGGGCATCACACATTCACAGGGCAAATGTATTGAAAGGAAAGATTTCATTAATTTATACGCCATAAAGAAGACACATTTCAGCAACAGCAGTAACATCAAGTCAACACTGCGAAATGGCGATTTTTTAGCGCGTAATTTTGTGAATGCGATCTCTAATCTCGGTAAAAAAACATCATTCCACTCAAAAGCAGTGAAATGTGCTTATTGTCGCAAAAATGGGAATTCGTTCGGTTTCACGAAGGTGGTGGTGAGGAGCAAAAAGCAAAAACCCCGCCGAAGCGGGGTTTTCTTAATAGTTGAAGCTGACCGATAAGCCGGGTTCTGTCGTGGACAGTCATTCATCTAGGCCAGCAATCGCTCACTGGCTCAAGCAGCCTACCCGGGTTCAGTACGGGCCGTACCTTGTGAACCCCTATTTGGCCTTGCTCCGGGTGGAGTTTACCGTGCCACGGACTGTTGCCAGCCGCGCGGTGCGCTCTTACCGCACCCTTTCACCCTTACCTGATCCCGCTTGCGCGGGCCATCGGCGGTTTGCTCTCTGTTGCACTGGTCGTGGGTTTCCCCCCCAGGCGTTACCTGGCACCCT
>Ga0207655_1000316_pt1 | contig 71819 bp, 69 predicted proteins | sample KBSM44metaG_FD_184398 | JGI IMG/M metagenome (GOLD analysis project Ga0207655, IMG submission 184398) | Miscanthus rhizosphere microbial communities from Kellogg Biological Station, Michigan, USA - KBS M4-4 metaG (SPAdes) (version 2) | ecosystem: Host-associated > Plants > Roots > Rhizosphere >... | reverse complement strand
GTGACCTGTGGGCGGGGCGTCTGAAGACGATGGGCTGCCCGGCGGACAAAATCGTGGTGTCGCGGATGGGCGTCAACATGGAGCGCTTTGCGCTACGCCCGGTAAAAGCCCCGGATGAGACGCTGCACATTATCTCCGTCGCGCGCTTAACCGAGAAAAAAGGACTGCACGTGGCGATAGAGGCCTGCCGTCAGTTGAAAGAGCGCGGGGTGCGTTTTCACTATCGCATTCTGGGCATTGGCCCTTGGGAAACTCAACTTAAAACACGTATTGAACAATATCAACTGGCAGATAGCGTGCAGATGCTGGGCTTTAAACCCAGCCATCAGGTGAAAGCGATGCTCGATGAGGCCGACGTGTTTCTGCTGCCGTCCATCACCGGGGCTGATGGCGATATGGAAGGCATTCCTGTCGCGCTGATGGAAGCGATGGCGGTGGGTATTCCGGTGGTGTCCACGGTGCACAGCGGCATTCCGGAGCTTATCGATGCTGGTGAGTCCGGATGGCTGGTGCCGGAAAATGATGCCACAGCATTGGCTGATCAACTGAGTAGGCTGGGATCGTTTGACCCTGCGTGTCTGCAATCCATGGTGGCAAAAGCGCGGGCCAAAGTTGAAGCTGAGTTCAACCAGCAGGTGATTAACCGCGAGTTAGCCAGCCTGCTACAGACGCTCGTCGAATGACTGAAAAAAACAACTCTCTTTCACGACGCGCCTTCCTTGGGGCCAGCTCTGCGCTGGCCGCTCTGCCGCTCATTAACACGCCTGCCGCCCGGGCGCTGGGCCGTAAAGACCCCGTAGATATCCGCCAGTACAATCCCGGCAACGACTGGATCCGTGCTTTCAACGATGCGTTTAAAGACGCCGACGTGGTTGAAGTGCCATCGGGCGTGGTCTGTGAAAATATCAACACCGGGATCATCATTCCGCCGGGCAAAACCCTGCAGATAGCCGGTGCCCTGAAGGGCAACGGGCGCGGGCGCTTTGCGTTGCAGGATGGCTGTAAAATCATCGGCAAAAACGGCAGTCTGAACAATATCTGCCTCGATGTGCGCGGCTCAGACTGTGTGATTCAGGGCGTGACCTTAAGTGGTTACGGCCCGGTCGCACAGATATATATTGGCGGAAAAAATAAGCGCAACATGCGTAATCTGCTGATCGACAATATCACCGTCACCAGGGCCAACTACGGCATTCTGCGTCAGGGCTTTCATAACCAGTTTGACGGGGTGAAGATTACTCACAGTCGTTTCACCCATTTGCAGGGAGATGCCATCGAATGGAACGTGGCGATCAACGATAAAAATATCCTGATCTCAGACCACGTTATCGACAACATCAACTGCACCAACGGCAAAATCAACTGGGGGATCGGCATTGGCCTGGCGGGCAGTACCTACGACAATGGCTACCCGGAAGAGCAGGCGGTCAAGAATTTTGTGGTGGCCAATATCACCGGTAGCAACTGTCGGCAGCTGGTTCACGTCGAGAACGGCAAACACTTTATTATTCGTAATATCAAGGCGCGTAATATTACCCCGGCGTTCAGTAAGAAGGCGGGCATTGATAACGCCACTGTAGCCATTTACGGCTGTGATAATTTCATTATTGATAATGTCGATATGGTCAATAGCGCCGGGATGCTGATTGGCTATGGCGTTATCAAGGGCAAATACCTCTCGATCCCGCAAAACTTCAGGCTCAATGATGTGACGATGGATAACACCACGCTGCCGTACAAGCTGCGTGGGATCCAGATATCTTCCGGCAACGCGCAGTCGTTTGTGGCGATAACCAACCTCAACCTGAAACGTGCCTCGCTTGAGATGCACAACAAGCCGCAGCATCTGTTTATGCGCAACATCAGCGTGATGCAGGATGCCGACCGCGGCCCGGCACTGTCGATGAACTTCGACCTGCGCAAAGACGTGCGCGGTAAGTTCATGGCGAAAGAGGACACGCTGCTCTCACTGGCCAACATCAGGGCGGTGAACGAGAAGGGCGTACGTTCGGTCGACATCGACCGGGTTGATCAGCAGGTCGTCAACGCCAGCGGGTTAAATTTCAGTTTGCCAGGGAGATAATGAATGACGTTGCTGGTATCTATTCTATGGGAATAAAAATTTATTAATTTACGATTATTACTTGTCTGTTAGTGTTGTTTATTTCACGCCAATAATATTGTGTGCCCATTCGCTTGTCGTTTCGATGGTAGGGATAACTACACCTTAAATATAAATAAAGGGGAAATTAAATGAAAAAAAACTTATGTATTATACTGTCAGTTTTATCAGTGGCGGGTTCTGTCAATGCCCACGCTGATGGATTATTAATTGCGGATGTTGCATTACGTAATGATTTGGCCTGGTTATCCAATAAGGGAGTAATAAACCTTGATTTAACAACCTGGCCATTGAGTCAGAGCGAAATCAATCGGGCGCTTGATGCGGCACAACCACGTTCTGCTGGGCAACGTCAGGTGATAGAGCATGTTGAATCACGTATCAGACGAATTCGCTCGGATGTTCGTGTTAAAGCCTATCTCTCTACGGGCAAAGATGCATTACCACAATCATTTGCAATGACTCAAACGTCACAAAACGGGGAATCTATTAGCATCAGCCAGGATGGTGACTGGTGGGATATTCATTTGAATGCTAATGCAGAATATAAGCAATATATTGATGATCAATCCGTTTTCAATCTCAATAACAGTTATGCGGCAGTGAAATTTGCCAATCAGTGGTTGGCGTTTGGACAGATCCCGCAATCATGGGGGCCCGGAAATGAAGGCAGTCTGATTCGTTCTGATGCGGCTCGTCCGTTAACGGGGTTTTTGATGCAACGTGCGGAGCAAACCGCGCCTGAAACAACATGGTTAAATTGGGTGGGGCCATGGCAGTATCAGTTGATGGGATCTCAGATAGATCAGTACGAGGCTGTACCTCATACAAAAGTCGTTGGTGGTCGATTTACGTTTTCTCCAGGCAGCGGTCCGCTGTCTATCGGGATGTCGCATGTTATGCAATGGGGTGGAGAAGGGCGTCCGTCAGATTTTTCGTCTTTCTGGGATGCCGCGACCGGAAAAGAATATTATGGCACAGACAACCCTTTAGGAAATCATTTAGCCGGATTTGACGTTAACTATAAATTAGGGCGCGATTTTGGCGTTCCTGTTAATGTTTATGGTCAGATGATAGGTGAGAATGTAAAACATGGTTTTGTTCCATCGCAATATATGTATTTAGCGGGTATCGAAGGACATCACCAGGTCGAGGTTAATGCGCTAAACTGGTATGTTGAGTATCACGATACCCGTTCTAACGGGCATAAGAAGAACCTTAGTTATCAGCATCAGGTCTATAAAGATGGTTACTATCAGCAGGGATATCCTCTGGGGGATGCGATTGGCGGAGATGGTCAGTTGTTTGCAGCTAAGATGGAGCTTGTGACCCCTGAAAATCAACGCTGGAGTGCTCGCGTTGTCTATGCAAAAGTTAACCCTGAAAATCAATATCAAAATACCCAATTTGCGCAATCAGATAATCTGACAGGTCTCCAGTTAGGCTGGGAAGGCGATATCTATAAAGAAGTCAGATTAGGTGGCATGCTCTGGTATGTTGACGCTGACAAAAATGATACGGGTGCCGGAATGAATATTGAAGTGCCGTTTAATTTTTAAAATTTTCTCGAAAAGTAAAAAAGAAATACAAAAAGCAGACGCTATAAACGTCTGCTTTTTTTTGGGCTTCGCTGACCGGGCTTCACTCAGCAATATACGGATTAATAATCCGCTGTTATACCGAATGACCTATAGAGGGAACAGTCAGCAGGGTGAAAATGAATGATGTCCAAGTGGCATGGTTCTGAAAATGCAAGATGAGATATTAAAATAAGCGTTTCTAAAAATTGAAACATCCAGGTGTGTTTTAAGTGATATTCTCAAGATAATTTATACATTGCTCCGGGCAATAAATATGCGCCTATCAATCTCGCAGAGGTAGTTAAATTGTTAACAGGATATGAAGCAAATTCCACTCCTTGCCTTTATAATGTTTTCAGGCAGCAGGTCAAATTAAATCCCGATAAAATTGCAATAAAATATAACACGGTATCTCTCACTTACTCCCAGCTGGATAATTTATCATTACGAATCGCCAGGTATATCGAGTCGGGCATCGTCGATGGCCCGATAGCGGGCAGAGTGGTTATCGCTCTGCCGCGTGACCCTTATGCAATTGCCAGTATTCTCGCCACTCAGCGGCTCGGTCTGACTTACGTTCCTTTCGACCCAAGTGGGCCGGATGAGAGATTGAACTACATTATTGAGGACTGCCAGCCCGCCCTCGTGATTACCCGCAAGGCTGAGGCTAAAAGGCAGGGAAAATGTTACGAAATTTATATTGAAGATCTCCCCGAAGACATTAGCAGTACGGTATTAAAATCGACATTGTCTGCCGAAGCAGAGACTGCATATATAATGTACACATCAGGTTCGACAGGTCAGCCTAAAGGTGTAATGGTACCTCGGAAGGGAGTATTAAACCTGGTGGTGGATGCTCATCCTTTTCAGTTTTCGACTGATGCCATTATTGCGCAATGTGGGAATATTGCTTTTGATGCCTCCACCTTTGAAATTTGGGGGGCCTTATTGAACGGTTGTACATTAATTATCGTTCCCTATGAAGTTGTTATTAATAGCGCGGAACTTAGCGACCTGCTGCGTCGGGAAAATATATCTGATGCTTTCTTTACCGTTGCGCTGTTTAATCAGTTGGTTGCAGAAAATCCCAATGTATTTTGCGGACTCAAAAATGTCCTCACTGGCGGTGATGCGCTTAATCCGGCATCGGTTCTGGCGGCGTTGTCCGCCGAGTCTCCACCCGCAGCTATCTGGAACGCCTATGGGCCGACGGAAAATACGGTGATCACGACCTTACATCGTATACAACTCTCAGACTGTCACCGGAGCAGTATTCCGATTGGTCGCAGCATTTCCGGAACGCAATGCTACGTGCTGGATAACGCGATGCGCCCGGTAGCGGATGGGGAGGAAGGCGAGCTGTATACCAGCGGATTAGGATTGGCTAATGGCTATCTGAACAAAGCGGATAAAACAAGCGAAGCGTTTCTTACCAACCCTTTTTACACGCAGGAGCGTGAGTTCAGCCCTGAATCAGCTAGCCAGACCCTCTATAAGACCGGAGATCGCGTCAGGCGACTGGCAGAGGGTAGCCTCGATTTTCTTGGGCGTATGGACAACCAGATTAAGATTCGTGGCTTCCGCCTCGAACCCGGAGAAGTCGAGTTTCGGCTCTGTCAACTGCCCGGTGTTGAGCTTGCGGTCGTCCAGCCAATCGTTGTCGAGGGACAAAAACAGCTGGCGGCATGGTGCCAGGGATCGGGTTCACCGCAACAATTGCTTTCTCTGTTTCGTGAACAGGTTCCCGCCTATATGGTTCCGGTAAGCCTGCAACTGCTGGATAAACTTCCGCTCACGCCAAATGGGAAAGTCGACAAACGGCGATTACCCGCTGCTGAAATTAATCACCACGATTATGAGCCTGTTCAGTCGATAACTGAAAGCTGGCTTGAGAAAGTGTGGCAAGAGATCCTGAAACTCGAAAAAGTGCCTGGACGTAAAGGTCACTTCTTCTGGTCTGGGGGTCATTCGCTCCTGGTTGTCAAACTCCGTCATGCAATTTATGAACACAGTGGCAAAGAGATAAGCCTCGCCAGTCTCTTTCGTTTTCCCGTGTTGCATGAAATGGCGGCGCATATCGACAGCCAGTCCGAAAGTCACGGAGAGCACCTTTTCCCTGTTGTTCCGCCCGGGAGCCGCACAACTCTCTCCCTGGAGCAAAATCGCCTGTGGCTGACCTGTTGCCGGGAGCCTGATGTTGCTCACTATTCGATTCCTCTCGCATTTCGAATTATCGGTTCGCTGGACAGCAACCGTCTGCAGGTGGCCCTGCGTAAACTGAGTGAACGGCATCATAGCCTGCGTTTGCGTATCTATGAGACGCAGGGTTTACCCTGGCAGAAGGTAGTTGAAACGCCAGCAACATTGACCACCGTCTCTGTCCCACAGGAAAGTGACCTGGCAGCGAAAATCAATGATGAGGTGGCTCGTCCATTCCGTTTTGGCGATGAATCGCTGCTTCGTACCACGCTTTATTGCGTTGAGGGGCAACCCCGTTTGTTGTTGATCAACATTCATCACATTATTGCTGACGGCTGGTCGATGGGTATTTTCTTCGAGGAGCTGAAGGCGTTGTACGACGGTGAAACGGTTCTATCTGGGTTGGCCTGTCAGTATCCAGACTATTGTGCCTGGCAGCAGCAGCAGGATTTTCAGCCGCAAATCGAAGGGTGGAAAACGGCGCTGGAAGGCGTCACACCTCTGGCATTGCCCGTTTCAGGCACGCCACAGCCTGGCAGTATCATGCGCAAGAAAGTGCTTCCTTCGCGCTTGTTAAACCAGCTCCAGAGCACGGCGATAGCAAGTCAGAGTGGGTTGTTTAACCTGGTCTTTTCGGGGCTGGCCTTGCTGCTATCGAGAATTTGCCAGCAGCAGGATGTACCCATTTGCGGTATCTGGGCCAACCGCCCGCAGCAGTCGCTCAGCAATCAAATAGGTTTCTTTGCTAATACGTTGATTATGCGAACGCAGGTCGATGAGCGGAACATCGTCGGTGACTGGCTACGCGACAACCACCGGACTCTGACGCAAGGATTTGAGCGGGGGGAGGCTCCGCTAGGCCAGGTATTGGCCGCCACGGGCATTCCATCTGGCCCGACGCAGCATCCACTTTGTGCAGTGTTGCTGGTGTTGCAGAATACTCAAGGGGGAGACGGAAAAACTATCGAGCTTAACGGGTGTGAATTCAGCGATTATCCGCTGCAAGAAGAGCAGGCGAAATCCGATCTTTTGTTAAACGTGGTGCCACAAACCGATGGCCAGTTGCGGCTGGAAGCGACCTTCCGCAAAGGTATCTGGCCGGAAATACTGATGGACACGCTGCTCGACCTTTACCAGGCCATTCTGGAAAAGCTGACCGAAGACTTACAGCAACCGCTCTCAGCGCTGTTTATTCTCAATGACGCGATGCGCTACCAACAACTGGTTGAATGGAACCCATCGTTGGCGCAGCAGCCAAACCAGGCCATGCTGCCGATGTTTGAACATTGGGTCAGCCAGCAGCCAGATAAACTTGCCGTTCGCTGTCAATCAGAAAGCATGACGTATTCTGAACTCGACCAACGCGCTAACCAGTTTGCGGCAGGGCTGCAGAGTCAGAGAGGTCAATTAAGAGGAAAGCGCGTCGCCTTCGCGTTTGAACGTGGGATCAATACGGTTGCTATCATGCTGGCGATCGCCAAAACGGGAGCCTCTTATGTCCCATTTGATCCCTCACATCCGAATGACCGGCTGCGCTACATGCTTACTGACAGCGCGGCAGACTGTCTTATCGTTAACCGCAATACCGCAGGGCGACAAGACATTTGTCCTGAAATCTTAGTTGATGCCCTGAGTTCGGGTGGCGGGCAGCTGACGCCCGTTAGCCACCATGCTGACGATGAAGCCTACGTGATGTACACCTCCGGCTCGACTGGTGAACCTAAAGGGGTGAAGGTTCTACAGCGGGGAGTGACCCGTCTGGTGGTCAATACTGAGCCTTGGCAGATAACTGCCGATGCGGTTATCGCTCAGGCTGGCAATATTGCTTTTGATGCCTCTACGCTTGAAATTTGGGGCGCTTTACTCAACGGCGCACAGATTGAAGTTATTCCTTATGAAATCGTTATCGACAGTGAAAAATTACAGCAGACGCTGGTTGAGCGAGGTGTCACCGACGCCTGGTTCACGGTTGCGCTGTTCAATCAGCTTGCGGCCGACAATCCCAATGCTTTTGCCGGGCTAAGGAATTTGCTGATCGGTGGCGATGCGTTGACGCCTTCGCTTGTCGACAATGTGCTCTCGTCGGCCACCCCGCCCGCGCAGATCTGGAATGGTTACGGCCCAACCGAGAACACCACCTTCACCACCTTATATCCCATCAGGCGGGAAGACTGTCAGGGGGCCAGTATTCCAATTGGCAGCAGTATCTCGGGTACGACCTGCTATGTCCTTGACGCCCAGCAGCGTCTGCTACCACCAGGTGCTATTGGTACTCTTTATACCTCTGGAGCGGGCCTGGCGGATGGCTACCTCAATAAGATGGACAAAACCGAAGAGGCCTTTATTGATAATCCATTTTTTGAGGAAACGCGTCAGCGGACCCCCGCCACGCAGAAGATGTATAAAACCGGTGACCGTGTGCGATGGAAACGCAATGGGATACTGGAGTTCATCGGTCGGGGAGACAACCAGGTTAAAATCCGTGGCTATCGCCTGGAACCGGGCGAAGTGGAACATTTGCTGTGCCAACTCGCTGGGGTTCGACAGGCAGTGGTGATCGCCGTGGAACATCAGGGGCAGAAGCAGCTCGCGGCCTGGTGCGTCAGCGAGCTTGATACGGCGGAAATACTCAACGCCTTTACCGCCGTTGCGCCTGCTTATATGGTTCCGGCCGCGCTGCAAACGATCAAAAAAATACCGCTAACGGCTAACGGAAAAGTCGATAAATCGCAGCTTCCTGCCGTCGACTTTGCTGCAACCCTGAAAGAGGGGACGCCACCGCAGGGAGAGACTGAGCTGCAGCTGGCACTCATCTGGCAACAGCTGCTTCAAACCGATCGCCCCTGCGTGCGGGAGGATAATTTCTTCATGATTGGCGGTCACTCTCTGCTGGTTATCAAAATGACCGATCTTATCCAGAAGCTGATGGCGAAATCTGTCCCGGTCGCCACAGTATTCCGTTGTCGTTCTCTGGCGGAGCTGGCTGCCAGTCTCGACGGAAAAACGGATGGCAATGAGGAGGACGAAGCACAGTTGATAGCCCGCGACGTGGCGTCCACTCAAATGACGTGCCTGAGCGCTAGCCGCCGACAGTTTGAGACGATCCTGCTTACCGGGGCGAGCGGTTTTCTTGGCATTCATCTGCTGGCGGATCTTCAGCGCAAGCGGCCCGAGGCCAATGTTCATTGTCTTGTTAGAGGGAAAGAGGGGGTGCAGCGCCTGCTTGAAGCCGCTGATTTGTATCAGTTAACGCTCGATCCTTCGAGGATCCACACGCTGTGCGGTGACCTTGATGCTCCCTGCTTCGGCCTGAGCAGTGTGGTATGGGAAGCGTTGGGGGAGAGTATCGACGCGATTTACCATTGTGGGGCATGGGTCAACCACTTGCACAGTTACACCACTCTGCGAGCCGCGAACGTAGAAAGCACCCGACAGCTACTGGAACTGTGTACCTTTGGCCGCCCGAAGCATTTCTTCTATGTCTCCACTCTGTCAGCTGCCGCAACAGAGGGTACATGCATTCTGGAAAAAACAGTTGCGCAAGTCCCGCCGATGCAAAATGGCTACGTGCAGGGGAAATGGGCAAGCGAGCAATTGGTCACACAGGCCTTTGCCAATGGTCTGCATGGCGCTATTTTCCGCATGGGCAATATTACCGGGTCGGTCCGCAACGGGATTTCGAATGTGGAAACTAACCACACGTTGAACCTGATAAAGGGATGTTTGCAGATGGGTGTGGCACCAAACTGGAAAAACTACGAGCTGGATATCAGCCCGGTCGATTGCCTGGCAGACCTGTTAGTTAACGAAAGCCTGGAAGGGCGGTATGACCAACAGGCAATCAATCTGGGCTATCTCTCAGCCATTCCCTGGACAAAACTTCTGTCGATTATTGCGGGTGGCGATCATGCCATCCACTTCGTCAGCAGTGACGTTTGGGCACAGCAGTGGGTGCCCGGCGTAGGCAGCGATAATGCACTTTATCCCTTTAAGTCATTTTATGTTGATGCAAAGGATTACCCGCGGATGCAGATTGAACACTCGCTGGTGGCCGAGATGTTTGGGGCTTTGGATGCAGATCAATTGATCGCCAAATATCGGGAATACTGGTTTGGTTGCGGTTTCTTAACGACCGAAATACAGACCTCTGCTGAGGCGTAAAGCCTTTTCCTTTCAGGCTGGCCTGAACAGGCCAGCCTTGAGTTGCGTGCGATGACACAGTTTATTCAACCACTACCGCCTTTTTCACCACGGTCGCTATCACTATCCGTTTCTCGCTGTACCTTTCAGCCAGCACATTACCAGGACAGCCTCTTTGATTTCTATGGCCTCACTTTCCCCACAGCGCTGCGTCATGCTGCAAGGTCACGGCGGGCTGAGTATCTGGCGGGACGCTATCTGGCTCAGCAATGGTTGTCCAAAAATGGCTATGGGCAACGGCCCGTCCTGAGTGACGAACAAGGCATCCCACTTTGGCCAGTTGGCGTTTCAGGCTCCATAAGCCATACAGAAAGAATAGCGCTGTGTGTAATGATCGACTCGCCGAAGGGAGTGGGCATTGGAGTCGATGTCGAGAATCTGATTGCTCCCGAAGATGCGGCAGTTTTGCATCAAGCTATTATTGGCGGTGAAGAGTATCGCTATCTTAAGCAGGTGCCGCTGGCGTTTCATGCCGCACTAACCCTGGCCTTTTCAGCAAAGGAGAGCGTGTATAAGGCCTTATCGCATCGTGAGGCTATTTGTGATTTTCACGACATCAGACTTGTGGCTATATCGGTCGATGTGCGGCAATTTTATTGTCAGGTTGCACACAGGCTCTGGCGAGGAGAATATCTGTTCGAAAACGGCTGCGTATACACCGCACTGTATGCGAGTCCAGAAGATAACTGCCTTTGAATCTTAGCCTTGCTGAGCTCAGAAAAGCAAAAAGCCCGCTCGAAAGCAGGCTTTTCTAAATTTGGCTCCTCTGACTGGACTCGACTATCATCTTAACTTGCTGTTTATACATGTTTATTTTTTATATTTATTTTGTAAGGCCACCATTATGGCCCCCATAAACATATGCTTATTTTTTTGCAGCCTTGATCACAAAATGTAACTCGTTTTTAAACGCATCCTGGATGGTTACCAGATTATGGCAATCTACACATTTCATGCCGCTATCTTTCTCCTCTTTAAAAAAGACGACGCAACAACCCTTGGCAGCAAGCCGTTGTCAATTTTTTATCTATCCTGGTAGGCGTGGTGGCACTGCTTTTGTCTTGCTGGTTGGACAGGTAATATCTCCGCTGAACACGTTTACCATTTCGCTGGTTAATCATTACATGTAATCTGTACAGCTTACTGATCCATATGGCCCGCAGACGGAGTTTGTCACCGAAAAATTCTTAATCCGGATGTGTATTCAACTGCATGGGATGCCGCATATAGCCAGCGAATTAGTTCAATGTGGCTGAGAAATTTGATACAGCGAAGCATATGTAAAATAAATCAGATAACTATAAATCCTTTATTCATTTACGTGACCGGTGTCAAATGTTTAACTATTTAAATAGCTAATTGTTCTATTTTTGATTTTACATCCATCCCTCAGATACCAGTCTTTTTCGGCCATTAACTCCCTGATTTTACATTCTGTAATACCTGATTCATTGTGTGTCTTATAGCGCAAAAAATATGATTGACGTATACTAAGCCCTACTTTAATCATGGATATAGCAGCGTGGCACCAACAATCCCCGTAACGGACAACAGTATGCTCCCGGTAACACCGGGATTCATTGACACTATATTTCAGGACACTTGGCTACTTGTTCTGGCTATTCGTAATGTCCCTGGAGTTACGGTTGATAAAGCCCTTTACCAGCATTGCGAAAGCATGATTGAACAAGTGCAAATAGATCTCAATAAAGCCGGTGCGACCAGCCATCTTGCCGATGAGCTTAAGTTTGCACACTGCGTTTTTTTGGATGAAGCAGTGATGACTCAGCCCGATACCGATGTGTCTGTCTGGTATTCAGAGACTCCGTTACAGGGTCGTTTCCTGTGGAGTCTTCAAGGCGGTGAACACTTCTACGAGAATATTAAAAAGTTGCTGAGAGAGCCTGCTCCCTCCGAAGCCATGCTTACTTGCTACCACCGCATGCTGACGCTGGGCTACCAGGGCAAATTTTACCGGGATGGTGGCGAACAGAACGAAGAACGGCAATCGCTACTGAAACAGCTGAGCGAGCTGTTACCCGCAGCCAAAGGCAAAATCAACACGCCGATCTTTATTCGCAACCGTCGCCCGGACATTCGTTTCTGGCGGCGTTCGCCGTGGGTGATACAACTTTTGGGATTACTGGTGATTGTGGCCGTGTCCTGTGCGATGAGCACCCATCTGCACTATTTGCTCGGTCAGTGGTACACGCTGAGCTGATAACAACTGACCAGGGAGATGCAGGTCATGAGCGAAAATTCGTTAACCCTTCTGGGCGGGAAAATTCCGGTCTATAACCACTATCAGTTGAAAATACCGGAGTTGCAAAAACAACGCCCTGATATTCAGCTGTCGGTGTTGCGTTTCAGTGGTGAAGAAGCGCTGAATACTCCGTGGCGCTATTCGATTGAGCTGACCTGTGCCACCCCTGATATTCCCGCAGATATCCTGATTAACACCACGGCACAACTCCTGTTTTACCCTGACGGCAAACCCTGGCAGGCCGTAAATCCTCGCGTGATGCGAGGGGTCATTACGTCTTTCCAGCAATGTGAACGCTCTGCTGATACCACGCGTTATGTGGTGGTGCTCGAAGCCAGGCTGGCATTGCTGCGCAATAGCCTGACCTATGCGGTTTATCAGAACAAAAGCGTCATTGGAGCCGTCGAAGATATTCTGAAGCGCTGGGAATTATCCAGCCTCGACTACCGTTATCAGCTGAATACTCAGTATCCGGTACGGGAGTTCTTTATCTCTTATGCCGAAAACGACCTTGCCTTTATACAGCGTCATCTGGCCCGTGTTGGCGTGTTCTACTATTTCGCCTGGGATGCCGAAAATCAGCGCGATGTTCTGGTGCTGGGTGATGCCGGTTACGCCTTTAGCGATGGCCCGAAAATCGTGTTTCGCCACCCGTCCGGTCTGTTTGATGGGGGGCTGGAATCGTTATGGGATGTGACGGTCAACCGCCATACGGTTGCCGGGCAGACGCGGGTGAACGATGAATACTACCGCGAAGCCCAGAGTGACATGCAGGTTAAGCTGGAAACCGATCTGGATAAACCGGCGCTGACCGGCGAAGAATATCGCTACGGCGAGAATTACAAAGAGCAGGGCAGGGAAGCCGCAGAACAGCCGGAACAAGGGCGCTGGTTCGTTAAGCGCCGCCGTGAACGTCTGTTAACAGAGCAGGTTGTCTTCGACGGTAAATCGAATGGCATGGACATTCGCCCTGGGATGATTATCCATCCACAGGGTAAGAGCTGGGAGGATGCACCGGACGGGCTGTTAGTGGTATCCACTTTGTCTCACCGTGTTTCCCGCGATACGGCTTACTTTATCACCTTCACGGCGGTTCCGAACCGCAAGCATATTTCTTACCGGCCACCTCTGCTGGACAGGCCACATATCGCCGGTACGCTGCTTGCCCGTGTAACAAGCCCGGTTGAAAACGCGCAGTATGCCGAGCTGGATGAAACCGGACGCTACCGGGTGCGCTTCCAGTTTGACCTCAACACGACCTGGCAACCAGGCTTTGAAAGCCTCCCTGTGCGTCTGGCAAAACCTTATGCCGGGAACGCTTACGGCTGGCATTTCCCGCTGATTGCCGGAACGCAGGTGATGATTGCCTTCACCAACGGTGATCCTGACAGACCGTACATCCTCTGTGCCATGCATGATTCGCGTCATGAAGACCATGTTAATCTCTATAATTATCAACGAAATGTGTTGAGAACTCCCGCTAACAACAAACTGCGATTTGAGGATCGGCGCGGAGCTGAACATGTAAAAATTTCAACGGAATATGGCGGCAAAAGCCAGCTGTCGCTCGGTCATATCGTTGACAGTTCGCGCAACAAGCGCGGCGAAGGTTTTGAACTACGCACAGACAGCACAGGTACTCTCCGCGCCGGTAAAGGGCTTTTCCTTACTGCTGATGCTCAGGCTACGGCCACCGGACAGGTACTGGAAATGTCTCCGGCGATAAGCCTGGTCAAAGGGGCCATCAGCCAGATGAACGACTGGCGTACTATCACGCAGTCACATCACAACCTTCAGCCAGATGCCACGCACCTGAAAGCCTATCTTGCCGCCGCCGATCAACTGAAGTCACCGGCGATGCTGCTGAGCGCCCCGCAGGGCATTGGCGTTGTCAGTCCGGAATCCGTTCTGGTTAACAGCGGTCAGACGCTGCACCTGCAAAGCCAGGGTGAAGCCAATATTGCCAGCGGGGAGCGTATTTCTCTGAACGCCAGCCAGACCATTTCACTGCTCGCGCAGCAGGAAGGGATGCGCATGGTGTCTGGCAAGGGGCCACTGACCATTGAATCTCATGGCGACCTGATGGGGTTAACCGCTCTGAAGGATGTCACCGTGCAGTCCACACAGGGCGAACTCCATTTCGCGGCGAAGAACGGCATTGTGCTGGGCTGCGGCGGCGCATCGATTCGCATCACGCCGCAAGGCAGTATCGAGATCCATACGCCGGGGACACTGAGCCTGAAAGGCCAGCACGTCTGGGATGCGCCAGCGAGCGTAGATACACAACTGCCGGAACTGCCGAAGTCGGTGTGTAAGGACTGCCTGAAGAAAGCGCAGGAAGCCGCTGCCGCCTTTGCAGCGCGTGGATAAGGACAACCAATGACAACAGCACCGCTGTTAACAATCAAAAAGCACATGCTGTGGATGCAGCAGGCTGAATCCCTCTGTTCAGCTGCCGGGCAGGACTACATCGATGTTCTGGTTGATCAGGCCGGAACCGACCAGCCGCTGCAAAATGCCCTGCGCCAGTTATCTCCAGAGGCACTCTGGTTTGAACTGTTTGAGGGAACGCCGGAAGGGGGAACCCTGGAATATTCACCGGTCGTTATGCGCCTTCATTTTGCGGTAACGAGTCACCGGATGTGGCTGGAGCAGCTGCTGGAATACTTCTCAGACACGCCGCGCCTGACGTTGCTGATCTCCCCTCTGACCTTTGACCTGCTGTGCCGTCATTTGCAGGCCTTGTCGCAGGTGCAGTGGGAGGAACAAACCGGCCTGCTGCGCTACTACGATAACCGGGTATTTCCATCCCTGCTTGCCCACGTTCTCGTCGCAGAACAACAGGCCGCATTTACGGATATCGCGCTGTTCTGGAGCTGGAGAGACAGAGACGGCGAGATCGTCTGGAAGTCAGGCAGTTTCTTACCTATGCGCACACTGGCCGATGACCCGGAACTGAGCCGGGTTGATGATGCTCAGGTTGGCCTGATGGGGTGCATTGGGGATGCTGAAACACTGATGAAGGAAAAAAGCGTCAGCAATATCAGGCGGGAAAGCCATTTTGCTTACTGCCTTGATATCGCCTTTCGCGCTAACCGTGCGGGGTACTTCGGTGCGCTTTCGGATTTCGAGGGATAACGCGATGAGGATGATTCGCAGTTTTCTTTTGACCAACGGTATGTTTCTGACCGCGCTGCTTAGTGCGGGATGTTCGCAGTCTGCGCATTCACCATCGAGCGCGGCAAACATCAGTGGCATCAACCATGTTGCGGGGCAGACTGTGAACTCGTTTACGGTCAACGGCTACGGCGGTTCGCTCACTGGTAACAGCTGCTGCATCATGCTGCCCGACAAATGGCGACCTGGATTAAAAGCCAGCATTAAATGGGAGTCAGATCCTAATGCGAATGAGCCAGTTCCCATGAAGGAAAAGGGATTTGGCTACGATGAAGATGCATATGCAAAACATGCTGCTAAATATCAGCAGCATTCCGCAGCTGTTGATATTCCAAAATATGATCAAGCGTGTGGCCTGACGGTTCATTTCTTGCCTTGTAATCAAGTCAAAGTGACCACCTCTTGCTACGGCTATGGTACGCCTGAATATCCGGTGAAGGAGCCGCTTAACATGAAGGAGCCAGCGTCATGTCCAGTGAATTAAGCCTGATTCTGCGTTTGTCAGGACACCAAATTGATAAGGAAGGATATCCGGGATGAAAATAAATCGCATGCTGAAGGTGTGTTTCATTTTCCTGATGGTTTTGGTTGCAGGATGCGCTAAGGCGACTGACTCGGCATCCAGTGCGGCCAACATCAGTGGCATCAACCACGTAGCGGGGCAAACCGTGAACTCATTTACCGTGAATGGTTACGGCGGCACGTTAACCGGAAACAGCTGCTGCATCATGCTTCCCGATAAGTGGCGACCAGGGTTAAAAGCCAATATCGCATGGGAGGTTGATCCTCAGACTGCCGGGAATCCACCAAGTTATTCAGATTGGGATAAATATACAGCGTGGGAAAAATCCCTCAAAGCTAGTTTCCAACAGCACTCAACTTCAGTGGATATCCCTAAATATGACAAGGCATGTGGCCTGACTGTTCACTTCTTGCCTTGTAATCAGGTGAAAGTGACCACCTCTTGCTACGGCTATGGTGCGCCTGAATATCCGGTGAAGGAGACGCTCAATATGAAGGAGCCTGCGTCATGTCCAGTGAAATGAGTCTGGCTTTTCCGTGCTGCGCCCCACCTGAATTCCCGGACGGCGGACGCTTAACGCTGACGGAAACACAGGTGAATGCCAATTATAAAAAGCAGACGAAAGAGGCCGATGATTTTAAGGCCCAGCTGAGTGCGCAGGTCGGCGTAAAGCTGGGCTTTACCTGTAGTCAGAGCCTGCACATCAGCCTGTTTTTCGATGGTACGGGCAACAATGAGCACAACGATACAAACGCCTCACCTTCTCACCCTACGAATATCGCCAAGTTGTTTCATGCCACTTACGCGAAGACGGCTGAAGCCGATGGCTATTTTGCCTACTACATACCAGGTGTGGGTACGCCGTTCCCTGATATTGGGGAGATGGATTACAGTACCGATGGCCTGGCTTTCGCAGCCGGTGGTGAAGACCGTATTAATTGGGGCTTATTGCAGCTGGCCGATGCGCTGACTTTTGCCATTACAAAACAGCACATACCCGCGCCGACGATGAAAGCCAGCCTGGCAGGGATGCGTGAGCCATTGCCCTTCACGGGAGAAGTGAACCGCCGTCTGGCGATGAATAAGTTTTTACAGCCGCTGGAAGCACAGATCCCCACTCATCAGCCACACCTGATTAACGTCAAATTGTTCATTTATGGTTTTTCCCGTGGTGCTGCGGAAGCCCGTGCTTTTGTCAGTTGGCTAACGCAGTTACCCGACCCCAAAACGAAACTCCCATACGACAAGCTGACGCTGGCAGGGTTGCCGGTGAGTATCGAGTTTTTGGGGTTGCTTGATACAGTTCCCTCAGTGGGAGCCGCTCACATCATGCCTGGGGCCGCAGGTCATATGGGTTGGGCTGATAATACTCAACAGCTGCCCGATGAAGGTAAATTCCCTGGCCTGATCAAATGTTGTCGCCACTTTGTTTCTGCGCATGAACAGCGCCTGTGCTTCCCACTGGATTCCATTCGGCGGCCAGATGGCAGTTACCCAGCAAACACTCAGGAAGTTATCTATCCTGGAATGCACTCGGATGTTGGCGGGGGGTATCCTCCGCGCGACCAAGGCAAATCCTGTGGCGGTACAGGTGAAGTACTATCTCAAATTGTTCTTCACGATATGTATGCGGTGGCGTTTGAGGCTGGCGCACCACTTTCAGTGCATCCGTCTTCGGTCACTGAGCAGATAAAAGATCGATCCCCTTCGAGAATTATGTCTGGTTCTTCCGTTTCAGAGTTTGCCATTGCTCCAACATTAACAGCTCGTTTTAACATCTGGCGGCAAACCCTCTTGAACACCACGTTGCAGGGTAATAATGCTGATACCGGAGGTCAGGAGGGGTATCGCGCCTATCAGCTGTCGCAAACCCTTGAAAGTGCCGTCACCGAGCAGATTGGCTGGATCACCGCCTGGCGCATTGGCCGTTACGCTCACGGTAGTCTCACTGCGCAATATTTCTATAAAAATGCCCCGCAGCTCGACGAAGCCGGACTCGAAAGAGAGGCCGAGACGCATGATGAAAAAATGCGTCTCATTAAAGCTGGTCGGGCCAAAGTGCTGAAGGAACGCAAAACGCCTGATGTGAATAATCAGGGTATTCCTGACCTCGATCCGACCACCGCGCAGTACCAGTTGCGTGAAGCCGCCCGTGAATTCCAGAGCGACTATAAGGAGTGGGGCCGTGACGTTAATGGCAGCTTCCTTGAGAAAACCAAACAGGTCGTTCTTGATGTGATCCCTAAACACGCTGTTTTCCTGATTAATGGCGATGATGAAGCTGCTGAATATGAGGAAATGAAAGCAGACGGCAACCGGTTATACCCGCAGCTGTTCACCGATAAGCTGGGAACCGGGATTCGCACCCAGCCCCGCGCCGAATTACTGGCCCTCTACGATGAACAGATCCACGACTCCCGCGCCTGGTTTATGCAAAGTTCGCTGGGTGGCCGTGAACCCTGGGGCGGCTATTTCCGCTATCGCATGATTTACTGCGGTAATAAGGCCAATAAAAAACTTCAGCTGATTTCAGTGGAAGGCAAAGTCGTTGGCGCACAGCCGACCTCCAACCGGGTTGTGTATCTGGTTGAGCCAAAGTCGGCGTACAAAGGTGAAGTCCACAAAGTTCAGGATCTGGCGACAGGTGCGACACAGACGTTGGACGCTAATGCGCAGTCGGCACCAGGTTATGAACCCGGCAGCGTCGCGTCACAGACCCGTTCAGACACCATCAATGATCAGCACCAGGCCATGATGAGTTCTTCCATCGACATGCTGAAAGCGTCGGGGGTGAAGGTCCTGTGAGCCTGAAAAAGCTGATTCGTGTAGGGGATGTACTCAAGGAATACGGCGGTGAAGTGCTGAGCGGCAGCTATGAGGCATTCGGTAAACCGGTGGCCTGCGTGGGGGATAAAGCCCGTTGCAATAAGCACGGTATGACCACCATTGCTCAGGGCGCACCAGGCAGCACGGTTAACGGCAAGGCAGTATCACTCGACGGCCACAAATGTGCCTGTGGGTGTACGCTGGTCAGTTCACTGAGCACGATGGATGTTCACGGATGATCTTCCCGCCGCGTTACCCGGACTATGCCGAATTTCATCCCGCCCGCTGGCGGCGATGGTGGATTGCGCTGCCGGTGATTTTGTTTCTGGCCGCGCTGGCGACGATGCTGCTGTGGCCGGAAGGCAAGCCCACCCGAACCCCTGAATTCTGGTTCTGGAGCGTGGCGTGTCCGTTGATTGTCTGGACGGTGGCCGTCGCGCTGCGCTGGCTGGTCTGGCTTCAGTCCGTTTCGAACCGCGAGACGCACAGGGAGGAAATTGCGGCCTCTGTCCGGGCCTGGTGGCGACACCGTTCGCATATGTTGCCTGTGGAAGCCGTGATGCTGGTTACGCCCGTGGGCGATAAAGAGGCTGACCATCAGGCGCTGTTGTCGCCGCCGTTTCCTGTTGTTCCGGTGGCGGTCGATGACCCGCAGGGCAATACGCTGCTGCATTGTCCGAAGGTGTTGGGGCTGGGAGGCCGGGAAAGCCGGGCAGTATTGCTGGCTCGCTATCTGGCCCGTCTGGTGTTGACCCGTTTGCGCGAAGCCAATGAAACCCGACCGGTGCAGGTGTTTTGCTGGCTGGGCGATGAACAAAGCCTGAGTGCGTTCAGCCTGGTGCTGGAATCCGATGGTTTTCGTCTGCCGGAAGATGTGCTGTGCCTGCAAAGCGCTGCCGAACTGGACAAGGTGATTGATGCCATGCCCGACGATGAACAGGCGCTGCTGCTGTGCGCGGGTTTCGGTGAGGCAAAGCCGTCACCGGAATACACCGCCTCGGAAGCCGGATTTGCCTGGCTGTGTGGGCACCAGGCTGAAGCCCTGCTGACGCGCTGCGAAATACTCCAGCCTGACGCGGGAGAAACACCTGTGCAACTGACAGAGCAGCTTAGCCAATATGCCGGTCTGCGCGGTTTGCCTGAAGGCATGCTGGCCGCAGACTCATCCTCAATGGATACCCTTTTGCCGTCCGGCTGGTCAGCCGTTGATTATGTCCTGATGCCGTGGCTGGGTAACGCCGGGCCTGTTACGCCTTTTGTCATGCAGTCTCTGGCCGTGCTGTCAGTCCTCCAGGGGCAGTCCTGCGGCTGGACAGCGACATTGATGGAATCTCAATTTATTACAGGAGTTTGCGTTCCCCGTGGAAACCTCCCGCACTGAACCCCGTCACTCATTATTCTGGCTGGTCACTGGCTATGTCATCACGATAACCCTGCTGGTATTGCTTGGGGCGTTGCTCTGGTACTTTGGGGGAAGCAGCTTTGACCTGCCGGAACTGTTGCCGGGGCAGATTGCCTTCCGGGCCGCGATGGTCTGGCTGGTTCTCATCTGGTTCTGTGCGCCGTTCATTCTGTGCTGGAAAGCGCTGGTTAAGCTCAAAGCGCGAGAGGCAACCGGTGTCACCGGGAATAAGAAACAACGGCCACCTGAAAATCAGCTGGTGAAGGACATTACCACCCAGCTGCGATTCCAGTACGGCAGGCGCTGGCGCAGTAAAGTGCGCATCATGCTGATTGTCGGGGAAGAAAACGAGGTGGAACAGGCCATTCCGGGGCTGACGACGCAGCACTGGCTCGAAGGTCATGGGGCGCTGCTGCTGTGGCACGGTAGCCCGGTGGATGAACCGGATGCGGCACAATTAAAAGCGCTGCGCAAAATTCGTCGCCGTCTGGCCGATGCGCTGATCTGGGTCGTCAATGCACAGACCACACTCTCTCACGACACCCTCGATACCGTCGCTCGCCAGCTGCAAAAGCAGTATCACCAGTTGGGCTGGGAAGTGCCTTTGTGGCTGTGGGAAACTCACGCCCCGGCCTGGGAACAGCCAGGCCTGCCGATACAGGCAACCGGCTTCTTGTCAGCGCCGGGCGATGAGGCTGATGATTTTCGTCATTCCCTGAATCAGCTTGAAGCGGCACTGGTACGGCAGGGGATGCAGCAGACCCTCAATGACAGAAAGCATGCTTTCCTGTTACAGCTGGCCCACAGCCTTCGTGATGGTGGCACAGAACGCCTGACGCACACGCTTTCACAGCTGGCAGAAGGCGCACGCTCTCTGCCACTTGGCGGGATGGTTTTCAGCCCGGCGATCACCTCGGGTGTAGCCTCTTTGCGGCATGCCTGGCAACCGGGTAAAGCCTGGCTGGATTTACTTGCACAGCGCTGGCGAAAGCCGGTGGCTACCGGCGTATCGTGGCGCAAGTCCTTACTGCTGGCCTGTACCTGCCTGCTGGCGTTCTGGCTGGCGGCAACCGTCTTTTCCTGGGCGGCAAACCTGCGCCTGATGCAGGCCGATCAGCAGCTCGCACAGAATGCCACGGATACGCATCAGCCACTGCCGAAACGGCTGATGGCGCTTTATCAGCTGCAACATGAAATTGAACGCCTGCAACACCGGAAGCAGTACGGTGCGCCGTGGTATATGCGCATGGGCCTCAGCCGTAACGATGATGTACTGGAAGCGCTCTGGCCTTACTGGCAGCAGGCCGCTATGCCATTGCTGCGGGATGCGTCAGCGCAGCACCTGTCTTCGCTGATGAATAGCTGGCGCAATCTGCCGCCTGACGATCCGCAGCGGGCCTCGCAGTCGAAAGTGATGTATGACCAGCTCCGGGCGTACCTGATGCTTTCCCGCCCGGACAAAGCTGATCCGGCGTTCTTCAGTACGACGACGATGCAGTTCTGGCCGCAGCGCGAGGGTGTGCAGGATGGCACATGGCGAGCGGTCGGTCACAGCATGCTGGCGTTTATGATGCAGAACCTTCCGGCGCACCTGGAGTGGCGAACTACACCGGATATGCGCCTGGTCAGCGGCATGCGCTCAGCCCTGCTTCGCCAGATTGGGGCCAGCAACGCCGAATCTACGCGCTATCAGAAGATGATTGAGCAGGTATCCCGTGATTACGCTGATATGACGCTGAGTACGATGGTTAATGGCACGGACAGCAGTCGGTTGTTCAGTACCGATATTACCGTACCGGGTGTGTTTACACGTAAGGCCTGGGAGGAAGAAGTTCAGCCTGCCATCGCGAAGCTGGCGAAATCACGGCGAGAAGAAATCGACTGGGTGCTGAGTGATGCCCAGCATTCCAGTGATGCCGCCGATACGGTTTCCCCGGATACGCTGAAAGCCCGGCTTTCGGCGCGGTACTTCTCTGATTATTCCGGTGCGTGGCTTAAATTTCTCAACAGTCTGCAATGGCATCAGGCCGGAAGCCTGTCAGAGTCGATTGAACAGCTGACCCTGCTGGCCGATGTGCGGCAGTCACCACTGATAGCGCTGATGAACACCCTGAACGTACAAGGACGCGCCGGACAGACCGGGGGCGACCTGGCCGACTCGCTGGTGAGCTCAGCCAAAAACCTGATCCACAGTGATAAGACAAATGCCGCCATTCAGCAGGCAGGCAATGAGGCTCACGGCCCGCTCGATGCGACCTTTGGCCCGTTATTGTCGCTGACGGGCGGGAACGATTCACAGAGCACCCTGAGCCTGCAAACGTTCCTGACCCGCATTACCCGTGTTCGCCTGCGGCTTCAGCAGGTGACGAATGCGCCTGATCCACAGGCGATGATGCAGTCGCTGGCGCTGACGGTCTTCCAGGGCAAGGCGGTTGACCTCATCGACACCCGCGACTACGGCAGTCTGATCGCGGCAAGTCTCGGTCAGGAGTGGAGCGGCTTCGGCCAGACGGTTTTTGTGCAGCCGATGATCCAGGCCTGGGAGCAGGTACTTTCCCCGACCTCGGAGAGCCTCAACAGCCAGTGGCAAAGCGATATCGTGACCCCGTGGAATGCGTCGTTCGCAGACCGCTATCCGTTTACCGACCGCCAGAGTGAGGCTTCACTGCCCGAGCTGGCGCAGTTTATGCGTTCCGACACCGGGCGCATTGCGCAGTTTATCCAGACCCGCCTGGGTGGCCTGCTGCGACTTGAGGGGGATAAGTGGGTGCCAGATGCAATGAACAGTCAGGGGCTGACCTTTAATCCGGCGTTTCTGAATGCGCTCAATCGCCTGACTCGTGTCGCTAACGTGGCCTTTGCACATGGCGACGTAGAGCTGCATTTTCAGCTGATGGCGAAGCCTTCCCGCGATGTGGTGGAATCAGATCTGACGCTGGACAGGCAGAAACTCCAGTATTTCAACCAGGAAGAAAGCTGGCAGACCCTGACCTGGCCGGATAACCGCTGGCAACCCCAGACCACGCTCACCTGGCGCACGGTGAAAACCGGTGCTCGCCTCTATTCCGATGAGCCGGGAAGCTGGGGCTTTATTCGTCTGCTGGACAAAGCCTTAGTAACCGATTTGGGCGATAACCTGTATCGGGTGGCATGGATAACCCCTGATGGGGTAGCGCTCAATTACCAGCTGCGCACCGAGCTGGGTAAGGGACCGCTGTCACTGCTCGACTTGCGTGGTTTTGTACTGCCGTCACAGATTTTCTCGACCGATGGTGCTGTCGCGGCAGGAACCCGTACTGGAGGTGAACAATGAACATCCGGCCATCGCGCAGTTTGCTGTTGTGTCTGCCACTTTTGCTGTTGAGCAGCTGCGGCCTGTATCAAAAAACAAAACAGGGTACACAGAGCGTGGCGAAAGCGATTTTCTATCGGCAGGTGGAGACGCTGCACCTGAGCTTTGCCGCCCGGAGTGCTGTTAACCCCGATGACGCGCAGCAGGCAATGCCGCTACGCATACGCGTCATGCAACTGAATGACCGCAAGACCTTTGATAATACCGAATACACCGATCTGTTGGCACAGCCGGACGTGGTGCTGAAGGACTCATTACTGACACAACGGCAGATAACGATTAATCCCGGCCAGACGGTCAACCTCGATATCCCAATGGATGAAAAAGCACAGTTTGTCGCGGTGGTCGGGTTATTTCGAAAACCGGACAGAACCCGTGGCACATGGAAACAGGTGCTGAGCCGCGATGACCTTGACCCGGATGAGCCGCGAATCATTGACGTCCGTAACAACACGCTGCTGCTGAAACCGGTGAAAGAATGAATGACCATGAATTTCTGAAGTATTTCGACAGCGAAATGCGCTGGCTGAAAGCGGCGGCGCGTGAGTTTGCGGAGCAACACCCGGAAGCCGGTCGGCGGCTGGGTATCGATCGCATGTCACACAAAGCCGATGATTCTGTGGAACAGTTATTCCAGGGTTTCTCGCTGATGATGGCACAGCTCAGGCGCAAGCTGGATGACGATATTCCTGAGCTGACGGAACCGCTGCTGGGCCATTTGTTGCCGATAGCTAACCGCACACAACCTTCGATGGCCATGGTCGAGCTGACCCCGGAAATGGTCGCGCAGGTCAGGGATGTGGTGATCCCCGCTGGCACGACACTGCTGACCCGGCCTATGGATGAGTCTGGTCTGCGCTGCCCGTATCGTACAACCGACGAGCTGGTACTGCACCCGCTAAAGCTGCACAACGTCCGGCAACAGTTTCACCCTGACGGTCATCAGGTGTTGACCTTACGGTTTTCATTCAGTCAGTACGCCGACCCGTCACAGACAGATTTAAGCCAGATACCGCTCTATATCCACGGTGATCGCCCCTTGCAGTCGATGCTGTATCTGGCGCTGACGCACCATGTTTCACGTATCACGGTGCGCCTGCCGCAGACCGGTAATCTCGATCCACAGCCGTTTCATGGCAAACTGTCGTCGCGCTGGCAACAGAACTGGTCTTCAGTCTGGCCGGAGAGTGACAGCCCAGCGCTGTGCGGTGAAGTTCGTCCATTACTGGAATACTTCAGCTTCCCGGCCCGGTTTGCGTTCTTTACCCTGACGGGCCTTGAAACGCTGCCGCTCGGGGAAGACTGTCAGCATTTTGAGCTGGAACTTCATCTGAGCAAGCCACTTAACCGGGATATTCCTGTCCCGGAAGATATTCTGCGTATCCACTGTGTACCGCTCATCAATCTGTTTTCGCTCAACGCTGAACCCCTGAAGGTGAAACCCGCACAGCTGGATTATCGGCTTCGGCCACACCGGCTGCGCGATCATCACACTGAAATTTACAGCGTGGATAAGGTGGCCGCGAGTGAGACGCTGGACAAACGCCAGTATGTGCCGTATCGGCAATTCCGACATAAGGGCGGGATGTTGCAGCGCAAGGAGAGCTGGCCGGAACGGTACTTCCATACCCGTATCTGGCGCGGGGTAAGCGGTCTGCATGAGACGTTGCTGATGCTGGGTGGTACGTCCGGGGAGCAGGATCTTCAGGAAGAAAATTCCACGCTGTTTATGAACATCACCTGTACCAACGGTAACTACCCGCGCATGACGCTTGATGCTGCGGTCTTTGATGGTGTAACCACGACCGGCAATCAGACGCTGCGCTGCCAGACACGGCATGCGCCCTCGATGCCGTGTTACCCACCGTTATCGCAATTGCACCAGTGGCATATCATGGCACAGCTACATCCCCGCGCCCTGAGTCAGATGATCAGCGATGCAGAAAATCTGCGGTCGGTATTGCAGCTGTTTAACTGGACAGAAGATGAGAACAACCGTCGCCGTATCGGGGGTATTATAAACGTCAGCTACAAGCAGGCGTATAACTCATCGCGTTACTGGCATGGCGTGCGTATCCGCGTGGAGATTGATGAAACGCAGTTCAGCGGTGTGGGGGATGCCCGATTATTTTGCGAATTGCTGGAACAGTTTTTTACTCAGTACGCCAGCGTTATCCGTTTCACGCAGCTGACGGTGATACTCACCGAGTCCGGCACGGAATGGGCGTGGCCGGAGCGCCGGATTGACAGGGTGCTGATGTGAACGACGCTGAAGACAAGAAAACGTTGCCGCCATTCTGGCTCGACAGCGATGGTAACGATCAGACAGCCTGGTTTAATTTTTATCGCTTTTGTCAGTTGGTGGAGAAGGCTGGCGGGAAATCGCTGGGTACAGGTTTATACCCTGATAGTGACCCGGTGCGATTCAGGCCAGATCCACACCTGGGTTTTCCGTCCGGTGAGCTGAAGCGTACTGAAATCGACCCGGATAACCCGGATGCCCCGCCTACTGTCAGGACAAAGTTCCTGGGATTATACGGTGTGGATTCGCCGCTGCCGACTGCCTACATTGACGATATCAACCAGGGGCGGGATGGGGCTGACGCAATGGCCGCGTTCCTCGATATCTTCAACCATCGGCTGATGACGCAGTTCTACCGTATCTGGAAAAAATACAGTTACCCGGCAACGTTTGAAGAAGGCGGTAAGGATAAGTTCTCTCGCAGCCTGATGGCACTCTCAGGAATAACGAACAGTCGCGAGCAGCCTGCGTCACGACTTCTGGCAATACTGCAGCCAATGCTTCACCCGACTCATACCGCTGAAGGTGTGGCCGCAGTGATACGCAGCCAGGCACCGAAGACTCGCGTGGAGGTGATCCCAAATCATCCGGTGATGATGCCGGTAGAAAAGAAGGCGAGGCTGTCACTGAAGGATCCCATGTATCTGTGCGATAACCCGATCCTGGGTGATGAAATCGGGGATGTGAATTACTGCATGCGCATTGAGATGCACACGGAAGATGCGCAGGAGGCGAAAGGATGGATGCCACAGGGGCAACTGCGCCGGGATGTGTTTGCCTTGCTGAAAACTTATTTGGGCTGTGATTACGATGCCAGTCTGCACCTGACGATACCGGTCAGGCTGTTGCCTCGTCCAAGGCTGGGTGACCCCGGTTTGTTTGCAGGTTATAACGTGATGATGGGGCTGCGGGACGATAACGAAGACCAGATGCCGCAGACGATGCGGATGAAGGTCGGGAAGCTGAGAGGCAGGGATTTTGATGATGAGCCTCAGAATAGCACGGAATGGGTGCTGTGATGTCGGTGAAGGATGACAACACGGCGGGCTATGACTATCACCGCTTTTTGCCTCCGGCACTTCATCAGGATGCGGATGCACTGATTGACTGGCTGGCGACGACACCTTATCGCAAACCGGAGGGCTGCCCTCGCTGCGGTAGCCCTGATTTTCATACGAATGGCAAAACGCCGAAAGATCAGATAATCAATTACCGCTGTAGCCGGTGCAAAAAAGGGTTTTCACCGATGACCGGTACACCGCTGGCACGAAGTCGGCACGTTCCACTGTGGCCGGTGTATGCCGCAGCGAGATTGTCCGGGCTTGGCACCGGGGCGCTGGCGACGGCACTGAAAATTGCGGAGCCGACCTGTCTGCATAAAGACCGTGTTATTGCCAGCGTTATGCGGATGTACTGGCCTGCGCTGTATGCCTGGTGGGTGCCGCATTATGAGCGAATCGATCCGACATTAACCCCGCAGGTTGCGGCTGAGGCCGAAAAGCTTAAATGCTGGTATCAGGCATTGAAAATAGAACAGACCGCCGTTTGCCCGCATTGTGGTGGCGAAAAGACGTATCGTACAAAAGTGCGCCCGACCTTCAGATGTGTTCCCTGTGCCCGTAATTTCAGCCTGCTCGCAGGGCTTCCTGTCGCCAGCCTTTGTTATTTTGAACGCTGGGGGGAAGGGATTGATGCTCTGGTGGCAGGTGACAGCGTGACGGATATCAAACGGCGTATGAAAATGTGTCTGTCAGCCGTGATGCTCTGGGAGAAACGTATGATGTTCGTGCTGGATATGATGGACCTGCATGCGCTGAAGGCCTGGATATTCTGGCAACGCAACCGTGACAGGCATCGTCGGACGATGCTGGTACACCATCATGGAGTCCGCTTCCCTCAGGATAATCTGGTCAGATCACAGCTAAAAAACAGAGAACCTGGTGGGGGTTAAACATGACAGTATTTAAGCATCTGGTGCCTGATACGGAAGATGAAAATGAGATGAGGCCCGCATACCGTGAAGAAAAGATAGCGCCACAAGAGAATTTGAAATCTGTTTGCGTTTTTTTAGAGCTGGCAGGGAAATATTTCCCATTACTGGTGTTTGTTGCTTCGCTCATTGGCAGTATGCAAATGTGGTTTTTTGCTACGACGCATCAGATAAATTTTATTGATTTGATAACGGCGAATGTGTCTGTTGCTTTTGGCGTAACATATATTTTGTTCGTCTCTCTGTTTGCATTTCTCTTTTATGTGATGGTTGCGAATACCAATCATCAGAGTAATTTTTTGTACAGGGTGATGATTAGAAAATCACCGATTAAGATTATCAGGGAAAAACCGGTTTATTTACGTTCGTTTATGTCTTTTATTGTTTCCCTGTGGCCATTATTTTTTTTGTTGCCTGAATCAGAAATTGTCTGGTGTCTGGGGATCTATCTGGTCATCATCGCTGTGATCTTCACACTCTACCACAATATTACCTCTGATCTTGATGGATTAAAATGGTATCATCTTCGTCGTTTCAGATGCGCAATATTTATATTTTTACCTGTGATAAGTCTGATTGTCACTGGGATTTCGTTGTATGCCGCCTGTGACTTTTTGATGGAAAAATTTCCGGGCGTGCAGGCGCAGCTATTTGCATTCATCCTGTGCGGTGGGCTTTTCTTTATGAACTTTACATCATTTGAGCCTCCTGGGGAGGATGGAAAGTCCAGACAACCTCTGTCGTATTATCTGCTCTTAAGCTTTTTTGTGTCATTTTTGTTCATTCCAGGTCCGTGGTCTGATTATACGCCAGACAATGTGATAAGAATACTTGGCATAGGGCTTGAAAAAAGATGCTACCAACCTGAAGAAGTCCGAAATATAAAAATTCCGTCAAAATTAATCCAGGAATATAATGGTATTATTCAGCTCAGTATCGTGGCGAATCCTGGCAGTGTTTATTATATTGCACAGCCTGACGATGCAGATATGCATGCGAGATTTCGCTTTGTTGCGACAGATTTTAAGCAAATTCAGTGTGTTAAAAAATCAGCCACATACGATTCAACGTATTTGTAAGTCCGAAAAATAAGTGATATTCCAGTTTGAAATCAAGAGCATGCTTTCGTCATCGGGGAGATTCACATATTATTTCAGTCTGACGGTATGACTAAAGGTCAAGCCCTGGCCCCAGGCTAAACCACATAATTACTGAAAGCCGATATAAACCGGTTGACTTTTCATATAGGGGTGTTTACGTTTTAAGCGTTATCTGTTTATTTTTACCACAGCATAACAAGCGGCATTCCGGCGTGCGTCAACACGACCGGAATGCCTGACCACAAACCGTTACTAGGATAACAGTTATGGCTGCCAATCAGCATACCCAAACTCGCCCCAAAGATCGCGCCTTTTTGCATCCTGCACCTGGCGCATTCCCTGTTGCCCTGAAGCGCTCCCGCTCCCTGCCTGCGGAGGTGTCTCATGGCTGATCTCATCCCCCGTTCCGCGCAAATCACCAACAATGCGGTGGCGCTGCTGCACCTGTGTGCCGTGCTGCTGACGTGTCTTGAAGAGCACGCCCGTCGCGATGAAGGCCCGCTGCAATCTTATCTGCCGCACCTGAGCCAGATTGCCGATGACCTTCAGGCGCTGGTACAGACGCACGTGGACAACGAACCGCTGTACCTGCAACGGTAACGTCCGGTTCCGGGCCGCCGCAGTGCGCGGCGGCAACTCACACACGGCGTGCGGCACATGGCGGTGACGGCGCACGCCTGCATCCCGGCTGACCGGGAGGATACCAATATGAACGACACTCACAACACCCGCCACTCAGGCAGGGTGCTGCACAACACGGCCGCTCTCCAGCGGGCCACCGGCACGCTTGCCCTCTGCCTGGATGAGAGTGCCCGGCGGGAGGATGCGTCACTCAGCGAACATCTGCCTTATCTGCGTGACATTATCGTCCAGGCCACGCTGTTTGGCCTCGCGTATCAGCAGGGCGAACGCCGGGACGCGGCGGCAGACCATGACACCGGGTCAGACCACGGGCAATTGAATGGAGGGGAAGCCGATGACTGATGAAACCGATTTCCGCCGTGCCGACAATCTCGCCGGTGTCCTGGTCAGCATGACCGGGCTGTTTGGCAGCATTGCCGAAATCATCAACCGCGAACCGGGGCCGCTGCGGGCGTATGCGGCCCCGCTGGACCAGATAGTCATCAGCCTGATGATGATGGGGGCGGCGGACCCGGAAGGGAGCCCGTCCGGCGATGACGGGGACGAAACGGTGCAGGGCCATGCCGCTGAGGCCCCTGCCAGCGATGAGGAGCACGATGATGATTGATGTCCGCATGAATCTGGAGGTGCTGAACCTCGGCATTTCGACGCTGCTGACGTGTATCACCCTCACCGATGAGCAGGTGGCGCAGGACGGCACCCTTCGGGCATACCTGCCGCCTCTCCGGTCCGTGGTGCGAGAACTCCAGGGCTTTGAGGGGGTGTACCGCCACGATGGCGCTGCAGATGAGGAAAAAACGCGCACAACGGATGAGGCCGGGGCGCATCTGAGCCGCGAAGCCCTCATCCATGCGCGTGTGAAACAGTACCCGGTTGTGCCGCTGATGGAGAGCGACTCCCCGGAGCAGACGCTGAGGCTGATAAGCTGCACCAGTTCGCTGCTGGAATTTATCATCTGGCTGAACAGGCAGCCGGGTTCGACCACCGCCCTGCGGTCTTACCTGCCCGACCTGGTGGATATCGCCGGTGAGGCGATGCGCATCCTGAGACCCAGCGTGATGAACGTCATCAGTGATATTACGGAGAAGCCGGAGGAGCCCATGACCGGAGTGGAGCTGGTTGAAAACACGGACCGTCTTGCCCGCCTCAGCGTGGCGCTGACGGCCTGCCTCCGTGAAATCACACGGCGTAATGTGCGGGGGGTTAGCGTCCTGACGGATGACCTGTATGAGCTGGCGCTGCAGCTGTCCATGGCATTCAGGACCAGCGCCCGAATGGCACTGCCGGTTGAGCCGGGCTTCCTCTGACGCCCCGCCGCAGACAGACGGATTATCTCAGCAGAACAAGGAGCCGCCGCCCGGCTCCTTTTTTGATACTTATGGTGAATTATCCTGCGCCAGTTTTTCCAGCTTCCGGCGGCGGCGTTCGGCGGCCCCCGTGGCGTTATGCTGGCGGCGCTGTGCATCCTCAATCTGAAGCTCAGCCAGCTCACTGATGCTGATAATCTCATGCCGCGCCCGGATGACCGCATCGCGGGCCGCAATTTCGCGGGCTTCAGCCTCCTGTATCCGCTCCGCGGCTTTTTGCTGCATCAGCTTTGCCTGCTCATACAGTGCGCGATACCGGGCCCTGGCTTCCTGCTCTGCTTTCTCTGCCCGCGTGCGGGCCTGGTCGGCGTCCTGCCGGAGGCGGGCGATTTCCCGCGCGGTGTCGGCACCCTCTGCTGTCATCAGGAGCCATAACGCCAGGAATGCGACAATTATCAGCGCCGGGACCGCCCCCAGCAGCAGGGCAGGCCACAGGGAAAGTGCGACAGACCAGCCGCGAGCAACCTCCCGCGCACCATCGCTGCCCGTCATCAGCAGAATGCTGCCGTCCAGCGTGCGGTGGGCAGACCAGACGAGAACACCCGCCAGCACCACCATCAGAATGATAACCGTGAATACAAGGGGACGTTTCATCGTAAGTAAGTCTCCGTAATGTCCGGGCGAAAATGGCCCATCTCCTGGCTGACGGTACGCAGCGCCTCCTCCCGCAGCAGTCCGGCCTGCTGGAGCTCCCGTATCCGCGCCTGCGCGTAGCTGTGGCGCACCCCGTGCGCGCCTTCGGACCAGCCCAGCACCCGCCGGGCAGCGGCGCCGAAACTGTTAGACCAGGGCTGGCCGCCGCCGACAGAGTAGTGGCACAGATGGTGTATTCCCCGGTCGGTGAGGCGCTCAGGCTCAGGCAGACGCAGGGTTTCCAGACGCTCAGCCAGGGCATGCGGTAGCAGGACCTCACGCACCAGCCCACCTTTCCCCCGGACGGTGTAAAGCTCACCCTCCCGGCCCCGCCATTTGGTCGGGTCAGCCGGACGGTTGTCCGGGGCGCGTTCCTCACGCGGCAACAGGGTCAGCAGTTCGTGGGCTCGCAGCCCGGCGGCGTGGGCTATCTCCGTTGCCAGCGCATGGCGGGGAGACTGCGCCCCGGCAATCAGCGCCACCTGCTCCGGGGTATACGCCCGGCTGCGCAGAATCTGTGCGTGCGCTGATTTGATGACGGGCAGCGTTTTGCCGGACTCAAGCTGCCCGGAGACGTGCTGCATCATCGCCTGAATGGCCTGGCGCTCCATATCGAGGGTTTTCTGGCCCACGGTTTTCCCGCGCTGCACCAGATAGTCAAGGGCGAGGGCAGGGGTTAGCTGGCGCAGGTCCCCCTGACACAGCCGCAGGGCGCTGACCCACTCCCCGACGCGGGTCAGCGCCTGCTCGTAGTTGCGCACCGTGCCGACCGAGTGCAGGGCACTGCCCTGAAGGGTTTTCATTACCGTCGCCGCCTGGCGCTGCGGGGAGGCAAATTTAACCATGGCGGGCCAGCCAGCGGGTGACGGTGGAGAGCACCACCCGGATACGCTTATTATCGCGTAACCAGCGGCGGAGCTCGGCGGCAGTGGCCCCCTCCTGCCGGAGGCTCAGTAACTCGGCGGTGTGGCGGTCAAGACGGGAGGTGCGGTAACCACTGCGACGGATGGCACGGGTCTGTTCCCGGAGGGCGGCAAGTTCACGTTCAGCATCGAAATCAGGCATGGACAAAATCTCCTGCGGGCGGGGAATGGCATTGCGGGGAATAGCGAATCAACAACAGGGGGAAAAGCAGAATGAAACAGGACTGTAAGAACACCAGACGTCACCGGATACTGATGGTCACGACTGCGGCTTGCACCGTTCGCCCCGCTTTGAACACATATCGCTGTGCTCCGGCCCGGACTGTTCGCGGCCTTTTTTGCGTACCCGTGGAAGTGTGGGTAAATCACCGTCTGTGCACCGACGAAGTGGCATGGGTTGCTCTGTATGCAGCAGGCATAGCCTCCGAATGGCCTGTCGGGTGGCAGCAGCATGGGGTGCTGCGGAAGGTTTAACCTGCTCCGGTAACAGGGTGTGCGTCAGAGTGCACCAGTCTCATTAACTGACACCAGCGTAGCGGAAAACGGCTTGCGCAGACAAGTTGTTTCGAAAATGTTGCGCCAGCGTGGCGTAAGGCCAGAAGGGACGCGCTGTGTAAGGCGATGTTATGAGCCGTACATAGCGTGTCCCTGAGGATGGCGCAAAAAAACATGACAGGCATGGCGCAGATAACCGTGAAAACGGAGCACTGGCGCAACGCCAGTCCGCGAAAAGTGAAAATCTGGCGCAGCAATGGCACAGAATATTGATGGTGAAAGCGGGATCTGACGGGCGTAAAAAAATTCGTGGGCAGTTTTTATGCGACAGCAGAGAAGCCTTTATTGACTGTTACCTGCTGCAAAACATTGTGTAATAATTCTTCTGAATTAGAAATTCACAAGGCTACACTTACTCCCGTCCCCCTAGTGCAGGGCATGATATTATGATGCACAATAATACGGGGGAAAATGAATGAGAGGGTATTCAGGGATGGGCGGAAAAGCATATTCACACCTAAGGGCCAATTCCTGGTAAAAGTGCTTCACAGCCTCTCCGGATCCGCGGGGTCATCCACTTCAATAAGGCATTGTTGTGAACAAGAGCCGTAGGAGAATAAAATGTAGCCATTTATCCCCTTTTCGAGAGTAACAGCGATCAGAATTGTGCCACATGATGGCTAAACGTCTGTACAAAAAAACAGGGGTAAGTGATAATGGGGACCCTCATAGGGAGGTAATATGAAAGAATATGAAGTAAAAAAAATACTAATTGATTATATTTTAGCAGAGAAAAGTTGTGATTTAATTTTAGGGTCTGAGTTCAGGTTTGATTTTGGAGCGAGAAGAGCTGATATTGTGGCTATAAATAGTGATATGGCAATAGCATACGAAATAAAAACAGCTAATGATAGTGTTTCTCGCTTATCTTGGCAACTACGAGGCTATAAGAAATATTTCGATTATTGTTATGTTGTTTGCGAAAGTGAAAATTTAAGCCTTATACGCAAGCATATTTTAAGTGGTGTTGGGATTATGCTCATCAAGGAAGGTGAAATAAAGAAAATAAAAGAATCAAACCGTTTTAAAAAACATGATAAGGTAATGCTTTCCAGCACATTAAGTATGGATGAGCTTCGCCGTGAAACTGATGCAAAACAACGTGCAAAACATGAATTGTGCTTCACATTATCGAAAATAAAAAAAACAGATGATATTCGCAAATTGTCGAGAGAGTCCGCTATAAAGAAAATGAAGGAGTCATTTGAAACCTTCATTCGAGAAAAAGGAGAAACTTTGAATAGAGATGATATAACTACATTAAACCGAATTTCATCTTCCAAATTATTTACTCATGCGTAATAGAACTCTGGTTGTCATAAAATAATTCATTCGCACAGATATCCAAAATGATGGGCTAATACCAGATGCCTCATCATTTTTTGCTAATGTAATTTCATTGTTCGGCCAAATTCCTGATGGTGCATACCTTTCATCAAGAACAACTTGCTGTGCACACCTTTGGTAGCTACCTTCTTTTCTTCTATACCGTTTATAGAAAAACTCAGATTCTAAAGGGATGTCAATTCTGGGTACGAAAGTACCTCCTTTTATCTCAATTTGTTCTATGTTAATTGATGCATAATCTCCATAATAAACCCCCATTCTCTTTAAGTTATTAAAGAGAATCTCCTCAAGAATTGGGATATCACCTTCGGTATCACCATAATCGGCAACCGATTTGGGAAATGATGTCCCTGCAACAATAATTATAATGTTTTCAGAACGGTACTTTTCTAATTGAGCCAAGTGCTCTTTTATTTTTCCCTCACTACCAACTGCATTTCGCTCCGTCAATTGCTCTGCATCTAAAATGATATAAAGTTTTTGCTTCCCATTTATTATATGGGTGATGTGATTTACATAAGGTTCTACTGAGTCTATTTCCAGTGGGAATCTCACGGCCAAATCTTTATTTTTTGTTAATTGTGAAAGGATAAATTTATCGACTTCAATGCTTTCAATGTTTTCCATTATGTGAATCATTGGAATTATGTTGAAATCATTATATGTATTTAAAAAATATTGCCATTCATTAAATCCATTATCTGGTTCAAGAAGGTTTTCAATTTGCATGTTCATATATTTTTCATTTGTGCTGACATCTAAAATAAAGGGTCTCTTATTGTGAATGCCACATAATTCACGCATTCTTTTATGAATATCACCATCAGGGGCTAGTTTATTTTTTCTCGATTTTGTTAACTCGTAAACAGGCAATATGTAGTCAAAAATATCGCTAGGGAGATGTGAAACTGCATTTAACTCCGCATCGCGAGTTTTAATTATTGGGAAATAACAATATCTATTCATAAATTATGTCCTTTATAACCGAGTTGTTGTGCTCGAATTCTTACGGCCATAGCTGAAACACCAAAATATTGAGCGATTTCAGAAACAATTTGTGAGTTGTTTTGTACGAAAGATTCGAATGTTTCTTTAGGCATTAATAATTCCGAAGCAAATTTATTGGCCTCAACTTCAATAATATTGCTTTCGTTATTTCTAAAAAACACTTCATCTTTAAAAAAATCATTTTGACCACTGTGCTTAATGAAATGTCCTAATTCATGAGCAATAGTAAATCGTTGTCTGTTTTGGTGGTGTTGAGAATTGATAAGCATAATCCATTCATTCGTTTTTTTATCTTTATATAAGCAGCCAGAATCGTCACCTTTTAGAGGTTCAAGTCGCATTTTTATATTAAGCAATTTTGTCAATGCTGAAACATCTAGAGGACACAATTCTATACAGTGCTTTTTAGCGAAGTCAATTAACTCCTGAGGAGTATTAAGTGTATGCTCTGCGGTGCCATTTTTTTTGGTTTCATTGTTTTTTTTCTTTATGAAGGCCATTTAATTGTCACCTCTTTCTAATTTCAATTCGCCACCATCATTTTCCGAATGAAATAAAGGATGATTTGATTTTAAAGGTTTCAACTCTGACTTTAGTTCAAAATTCTCTTTTGATATCCTTTCCAATTCAGCGTTCATATCTTCGAGTTGTTGAGAAAAATCCACTAAATCAAAGCCATTTGCCTTAAGCTTTTCATTAACAATTTCTTTAATTTTAATATTGAAATCCTGACTTTTCACATGGATATCAACTTCGTTAGCTGCTTCTTGTCGCGCTTCTGCACGGGCAACCGTAGTCGTGGAGGACCTTATCAAAATAAATGATAATGCACACAGGATTGCATTTATAGCTATTAATACGGTAATAACTGTTTGGTAAAGACCCGTTTGCATGCTCCATAAATCGCTTAAGCTAAGAATAGTTCCATTGGAAATTAATTCTAATAGATTTTGTGCAATCGTTGGATTATAAGTTTCAGACGGGTGTGTAATAAAATATTTTGGAGCGAAACCAAATAAACTGAATATCCCCGGCCTTAAAATAGCCATCAAGATCAAAGTCCACAATAAAACCGTAAACAGTGAGGCCCCTATAACTGAGCAAATCAGGGATGATTTACTATGACCACATGTTGAGAAATTCATTTTCGACACTTTTTAATCCACTATGTCAATGAGTTAGCTCATTGAAAGTACCATGGATGCGCTTTTTTATCAAACTCGCCATTGCAAAACCTTCGTTTGTTAGCACAAACAATGCTTGTCGATACAACAGTCAGAACATCCCTCATGATGATGGTAAACGTCCAGCCCAAATGAACATGTAAACATACATATCGCCTAGATAATCTGGGATATTTGCGTCAGAGCATAATGTTCTGGCTGATACAGGGAGCAGAAGACAGGACGATCTAGCGCAAATTAACCGGAGCTTTCCGGACACGGACGATGAAATATCAATACTGGCTCGCTCTCCATTTTGCCCGCTGAGGGGATTGTTTTGTGAGGCAGATACGCGACAACCTTTTTAATTTCTGCTTAACTGCCTGTTTTTTAATCGACTAGAGTGCTGTCTGCGGCGGTATTTTTTACCCGCAAGAATGTCTTATTAAATAATCATAATTAAATTATGGAGATACAGACATGAGAGAAAACCAAAGTGCGGGTTATCGTCTGGGAAAATGGTTCCGTCAGTTACCCGTACCGATACGCTGGTTGGTCGCCATTGTTCCCCCGTTGGTTATCGTTTTTAGCGGGGGGATCGCCGTTTTCCTTGCGTTTTTGGGCATCGGACTACTCTGCTATCTCCTTTTGTATACAGATGATAAAAAATGGCGGGAAAATTATCCCGCCCTGGAAGAATACTGGCGACGTTACCCTGAGTCGAAAACAAGAAATGGAACAACATGTTATTACTGCGGTGCGATAAGAATTGAAAGCTACGCCTGGAATAATGATAAGTCCCGGCGGATCCATTACTGCCATCAGTGTCGTACTCCCCTTTACAGAAGCCTTGATGATCGATGAACCCAAGATCTTGCCAGCATGAGCCAACCGGACCCCTGTGTCCCGGCCAGGAGTTATCCGGTAAGCTGTTGCGCCAAAAGGCAAAGGCAAAGGCAAAGGCAAAGGCAAAGGCAAAGGGAATAAGGGGAAAGGCCAGCAAAGGGTAACTGCTCCTACCCGGAAAAGGCCAAAGGGCTTAAAACCCTCTCTGGTGCAGTTCAGAGAAGTAAAATGAAACTGCGAAGCCGCGCTGAAGCGCCTCACCGCGACAGTTCACTGTCATACCGGAGACTGGCACAGGATACGTTGCGCTGGCGCATTGTTGCTGATGCACACCCGATGTGAGAAAACCGGCGTTGACCCAGCCATAAAAAGCAGAGCCCGATCCCGTCAGGCTCTGCTTTTTCAGTTGTGTTACGGCTTTAGAGCTGCCGCAGGGAAGACGATAATCCGGGGACCTGTCAGCGGGCGAAGACCCAGGGGGCAGTATATCCCTCATGGCTCGCTTCCAGATAATCAGACCACCACTGCATCATCTTTGTGCGTTCGTCCAGATGCTCGGCCCTGTGGATATAGGCGGCGCGGACATTGTTGCGCTCCTGGTGGCTCATCTGTCTCTCCACGGCATCTCTTGACCAGCGCCCTGACTCAATCAGGGCGCTACAGGCCATCGCCCTGAACCCGTGGCCGCAGATCTCCGTTCTGGTGTCATAACCCATGACCCGCAGCGCCTTGTTAATGGTGTTCTCACTCATGGGCTTTGACGGATCGTGATCGCCGGGGAACAGAAACATATCATCGCCCGATAGTCGCCGGAGTTGCTTCAGTAATCCGACTGCCTGTTTTGACAGCGGTACCAGATGGGCGGTTTTCATTTTTGCACCACGCTCTGAATAGCGCACACCGGGGATCGGCTCCCGCTGTGGCGGGATCGTCCACACGGCACCCTCAAGGTCGATCTCGGACCAGCGGGCAAAACGCAGTTCACTGGAGCGAATAAAGATGGTGAGATTGAGCTGGACCGCCAGACGGGTCAGGAGCCTGCCACGATAGGCGTCAAAGCGGGTCAGTAGCTCCGGCAGTTTTTCCAGCGCCAGCGCGGGGTGGTGGCTCTTTTGTGGTGGAGCGATTGCACCAGACAGATCGATTGCGGGGTTACTGTTAATCAGTCCCTGCTGCACGGCATAGCGCATAATCGCGGTGATCCGCTGTTGCATCCGCATGGCGGTTTCCTGGTATCCCTTCTTTTCAAGGGCCTGTAGCGGCACCAGCAGATCAGCGGTTTTAAGGGTAGTGACGAAGGATTTTCCCAACAGGGGAAAGACATGAATCTCAAGTGCGCGCAGGGATCTGTCAGAATGAATTTTTGTCCAGCGTGTGTTGCTGCTTACCCATCGGCGGGCAATCTCTTCAAAACGGGTGTTGTTTGTATGCGAATTTTTGTTCTGTTGCTTGAGAAGACCAGGATCAGAACCAGCGCCTAATAACGCACGGGCTTCTTCGCGAAGTTTACGGGCCTGTAAAAGCGTCACATCAGGGTAGGCACCAAACGCCAGTTTACGTTCTTTGCCCTGGAAACGGTATTTGAGATACCAGTGTTTTGAGTTGTTAGGTTTAACCAGCAGGTAAAGACCCTGGGCATCAGTCAGTTTCCGGGGTTTGACCGGGGATTTTGCGTTGCGGATAGCGGTGTCAGTGAGAGGCATGGGTAGGGGCTCCATTGTTTATTGAACCAGCAGGCCCCCAATTAGGCCCCCATAAACAACGGATGTCAAAAGACCTGACGATACTTTATGATATCGTCAGGTTTCTGTAAATTCATGATTTCATGTGGTTTGCGGACACATAGAGACATCAGCAAACAAAAATATGGCTCCTCTGACTGGACTCGAACCAGTGACATACGGATTAACAGTCCGCCGTTCTACCGACTGAACTACAGAGGAATCGGTTAACGGGGCGAATACTAGCGAGACCCGAACGGCATGTCAAAGCCTGTCTGCACTTCTGCGGTTCGATTGCTGACAATTTCAGCAAAAGGCGATTAATTGCTGAAAATTAGCACAGCGCGCACCGGATTGGTGCATCTCGTCCTCCTGATGGAGCAGAGCGCAATCCGCTGGTCGGTTACTGAAAATGCCAAAATTATTAGAATCTCTTATTCCACGGCTTGTGCAGACCTTCTGGTCCGGTTGGTCAAAAATTGGCAAGCATATTGCAACTCCTCCGACAACTGAATCGCCAGCGTTGGCACTGGCATCCCGAACCGGAGGCAAAATGAACTTAAGACGACTGAAATACTTCGTAAAAATCGTCGATATCGGTAGCCTGACTCAGGCAGCTGAGGTGTTGCATATCGCTCAGCCTGCATTAAGCCAGCAGGTGGCTACGCTGGAAGGTGAGATGGACCAGCAGCTCCTGATCCGCACCAAACGGGGCGTGACGCCGACCGAGGCCGGTAAAATTCTGTATACCCATGCGCGAACCATTCTGCGTCAGTGCGAGCAGGCACAAATGGCAGTCTGCAACATCGGCCAGACGCTGAGCGGGCAGGTGTCGATTGGGCTCGCGCCAGGTACGGCGGCATCGTCGATCACCATGCCGCTGCTGCAGGCGGTGCGCAACGAACTGCCGGAAGTGATGGTTTATCTGCATGAAAACAGCGGCACGGTGCTGAACGACAGGTTGCTCAACGGCCAGCTCGATATGGCGGTGCTTTACGAGCGCTCGCCTGTGGCGGGCATTACCAGCCAACAGCTGCTGAAAGAAGATTTATGGCTGGTGGGCACGCGGGATTGTCCAGGTCAAAGCGTGGATCTGCTCGCCGTTGCAGAAATGAATCTGTTCCTGCCGCGCGATTACAGCGCGGTGCGCGCCCGGGTTGATGAGGCCTTTTCGCTGCGTCGTCTGACGGCGAAAATCATTGGCGAAATTGAATCCCTCTCGACGCTGACCGCGGCCATCGCCAGCGGAATGGGCGTCACCGTGTTACCGGAATCCGCTGCACGCTCGTTGTGTGCCGCGGCAAACGGCTGGATGGCGCGGATAACTACCCCATCGATGAGTTTACCGCTCTCGCTGAATATGTCCGCCCGGGGCTCTCTCTCGCCGCAGGCTCAGGCGGTGAAAGAAATCCTGATGTCGCTGGTCAGCCGTCCGTCGCTCGAAAATCGCGAATTACAGTTGGTCAGCTAAGCGATAGATCTAAAAAGCATAAGTTGCGGGTTTTTATTATTTGTTCGCCAGGGGCGCAGACTCTAACAATAGCGTTATGTCTGAAGGCCCCTGGAGGAAAGGGTGAATTTCCAGCAACTCAAAATTATTCGTGAGGCGGCCCGGCAGGATTACAACCTGACGGAAGTCGCCAATATGCTTTATACCTCGCAGTCCGGCGTGAGTCGCCATATTCGCGAACTGGAAGAAGAGCTCGGGATTGAGATTTTCATTCGTCGCGGAAAACGTCTGCTCGGGATGACCGAGCCGGGCAAAGCGCTGCTGGTGATTGCCGAACGTATCCTCAACGAGGCGAGCAATGTGCGCCGCCTCGCCGATTTATTCACTAACGATGCCTCCGGGGTGCTGACCATCGCCACCACCCATACCCAGGCACGTTACAGCCTGCCGCCGGTGATCAAAGCCTTCCGCGAACTTTTCAAAGACGTCAGGCTGGAACTGATTCAGGGTACCCCCCAGGAAATAGAAGCCTTGCTGCATAACGGCGGGGCGGATATTGGGATCGCCAGCGAGCGCCTGAGCAATGACCCGACCCTGGCGGCATTTCCGTGGTTCCGCTGGCATCACAACCTGCTGGTCCCGGAAGGACACCCGCTGACCCAAACGGTGCCGCTGACGCTGGAAGCTATCGCCCGCTGGCCGCTGATTACCTATCGCCAGGGCATTACCGGGCGGTCACGCATCGACGAGGCGTTTAACCGCAAAGGCCTGGTGCCGGATATCGTGCTCAGCGCGCAGGATTCGGACGTGATTAAAACCTACGTCGAACTGGGGCTGGGTATCGGTCTGGTGGCAGAGCAATCCGGCGATAATCAGGAACTCGGTCGCCTGACCCGGCTGGATACCCACCATCTGTTTGATGCTAATACTGTCTGGCTGGGGCTGAAACGCGGCCAGCTGCAGCGCAACTACGTCTGGCGCTTCCTGGAACTGTGTAATGCGGGATTGTCGGTCGAGGAGATCAAACGTCAGGTGATGGAGCCGGAGGAAGTGGCATTAGATTATCAGATATAAAAAAGCAAAAAACCCGCTTAAGTTTCCTTAAGCGGGCTTCTTAAATATGGCTCCTCTGACTGGACTCGAACCAGTGACATACGGATTAACAGTCCGCCGTTCTACCGACTGAACTACAGAGGAATCGTGTGAACGAGGCGCATAGTAATGGGTGCCCTTTTTTGTGTCAACACTAAAATTAACTGCCTGATTCAATTGAATGAAATAAAGGCAATCTGCCGTTTTAGTGAACTACGCGCAGGTTACTGCTCTCATCGCTGCCATTTTCACGAATTCGCAATAACGGGTCTTGCTGGTAAAAACGGCAGAAACGCTGCCACAGCGCGGGGAACCGGGGGGCAAACAGCTCCGGTGCGCTGAAGAAGTATTCTGATAGCACGGCGAAACATTCAGCAGGGTCGGTCGCGGCATAGGCGTCGATACTGGCGGCACTTTCACCGACCAGATCAATCTCATCCTGAATGTTATCCATCGCGGCATGGAGGTCATGTTCCCAACTCGCGACTTCACGCAGCGGAATCAACGGCACGCCATTGGCCCGGTCACCGTTGCGGACATCGAGCTTATGCGCCACTTCATGCACGATAAGGTTAAAACCGGAGGCGTCGTAGGAATCCTGAATGTCGAGCCAATTGAGGACGATAGGCCCTTGCTGCCAGCTCTGCCCTGACTGCACCACGCGCTGGTTATGTACCAGGCCGATATCATCTTCCCATTCATCATCGACGACAAACGGGGCAGGGTAGATCAGCACCTCATGGAACCCATCGAGCCATTCAAAGCCCAGCGAGAGTACCGGCAGGCAAAACAGCATCGCGATACGAGCATTCTGCACCGGCGCTAATTCCAGGCCCTGAAGCGGGACGAGACGTTTTTGTTGCAGGAAACGATCGGCCAGCTGTATAAGCTTGAGCTGTTCTTCCGGCGAAAGACTCGCCAGAACAGGAATGGCAAGTGCTTGTTCCCACGGGATATCCGCGCTATGGGGAGCGTCATGTGCTTTCCAGGGCCATTTAATCATCGTTTTGCTCGCAAACTCGTCACTTGATATCAATTAAAGGGACAGGGTCTGTTAAAATGCCAAAGAACCTGGCATCATGGCAACCACTCAGCGGAGAGATGCCGGAGCGGCTGAACGGACTAGTCTCGAAAACTAGAGTAGGGGCAACTCTACCGGGGGTTCAAATCCCCCTCTCTCCGCCATTATTCAATCAGTTACAGCAATACTTTTCAACGACCCTCGTCACAGATACTTTTTCCTCTTTCGTAATAATCAGTTTAGAAGCCGCTTATCGTTCCCGTGATCGGATTCCTCTCCTTCATTCGTACTTTCAATCGTAAAAAGCACGCACAAAAAAGCCCGCACGCGGCGGGCTTGAATAGGGGAGTGCTGATTAGAACTGGTAAACCATGCCCACACCTACGACGTCATCGGTGCTGATGCCGGTTGCGGAGTAGAAGTCATCGTCACCGTCCAGCAGGTTGATTTTGTAATCAACATAAGAGGAGAAGTTTTTGTTGAAGTAGTAGTTGGCGCCAACAGAAACGTATTTCACCAGGTCTTTGTCGTTCCAGTCGCTGTTTGGTACGAGATCGGCAGTCAAGTTTTTACCTTTAGACTGCAGGTAAGAGATTTCAGGACGCAGACCGAAATCGAACTGGTACTGAGCAGTCACTTCAAAGTTCTGAGTTTTGTTGGCGATAAGCCCATCTTGATCACCAAATGGGGTCATGTTGCGGGTTTCTGCATACATGGTTGCCAGATAGATGTTGTTCGCATCATATTTCATGCCCACGGTCCACACATCGGCTCTCTCGCCGCCGGCAGTGCTTGCAGTTTCCTGCTCGTTGGTACGGTCAGACGAGGCATATGCTGCACCTGCGCTGAAGCCCATCCCGAAGTCATACACGGTGGACAGACCATAGCCGTCACCATTATCGCTGCGCATGGAATAATCGTCGCCGCGGTTAGAGGTGCCTTCCTGATCAAACATGCCATTCGAGCCTTCGTTCGCGCCCTGATACTGCAGTGCGAAGCTCAGGCCATCAACCAGACCAAAGAAATCGGTGTTGCGATAGGTCGCCATACCGTTACCACGGCCAACCATAAAGTTGTCGGTGTAGGTATAAGAGTCGCCGCCGAAGACAGGCAGCATATCGGTCCAGGCTTCAACGTCGTACACCACGCCGTAGTTACGACCGTAATCGAATGAGCCGAAGTCGCCGAACTTCATACCGGCAAAGCCCAGACGGGTTGCGGACTGATTGCCAGAGCCTTCAGTGTCGTTGGCCTGGATGTTGTATTCCCACTGGCCGTAACCGGTCAGTTCAGAGTTGATTTGAGTTTCACCTTTGAAACCAATACGCACATAGGTTTCGTCGCCATCGCTGCCGCCATTTTCAGAGAACTGATGACGGGCATCAACCTTGCCGTATAAATCGAGTTTATTACCGTCTTTGTTATAAATTTCTGCTGCGTTTGCTGCACCGGCCACCAGTATTGCGGGCACGAGAATTGCCAATACTTTTCTTTTCATTATATATTCCCTTTAAATGATTAATTCTATGAATAAATGCACCTCATTCCGAGGTGCGAATGAAATATTAGCCATGAAGTTCATTTTAATTTAAAGAAAACATGTAAATAAGTTAGTTTAAATATTTCTGGTTGTGTCTATTTGCGGATGGTATATATTTTTGTGATGGGAATGGTTTTGGTATTTATCTGGGTGATTTGTAATGTGTTTTTCTGGGTTTTGGTAACGAGAAAGCAGTTTGTCTGAAATGTTATTGATAACAAAAATGTATTTTACCAATGCAATCATCATACTTATTGGAAAGGGCAAAAAAAAGCCTGCTCTCAGAGTGGAACAGGCGTTATTAACGTTAATAAAAGTGAGTGCAGTGTAAAAACAACAAAAGGCAGTGAATATTTGCATACGCTTCTCATAAAATAAAGTACGAAAGCAAACTGCCCACGCTCTTTTTTTTTTGCAATATAAGGAAGTGTCCAGAATTAGCGGATCAACTATTTGACATTCACACGCCCAAAGCAACCCATTTCCTGAAAATTGCCAGAGATCAAAACAATCGCGAATCATTCAGTTGAGAAATGCCCTGGCGCTTTTCTATGGCGTTTTGTGCGCTATAATGTGATTTGGTTCACATTTTTTATGGCAAAAAGTAAAAATTCAAACATTTTTGCCCGAAACAGGGGAGTTTTATCAATGGATGAAAGGCGTTCGCGCGGGCCCGGTGGCATGCTGGCGTTGTGGGTGTTCTACGCCTTTTGTGGCTACTTTATTTGGGCAATGCTGCGTTATTTCTGGATTGTGAGCCAGATTGACCCGATCCCTGGCGCAACGCTGGACGGTGATCTCGGTTCGACGATGGGGAAATGGCTGGGGGCGTTGCTGGGTTTTGTGGTGTTGAGTTCGGTGGGGGCCATTCTCGGGGGCATTGCCTGGTACACCCGTCCGCGCGGTGAAGAGCCGTCAGGATGATGAAATAAAAAACTGCTATTCTCGCTGCTCTGCTGCGCACGATTTATTGGGTACGAGAGAGAGGGGCGAATGACCGTGCAATCCTGGCAACACCGTTTTGAAGACTGGCTGATGCAGCATCACGATGACGATGATGCGGCACATGATATTTCCCATTTTCGTCGCGTCTGGGCCACCGCGCAACGCTTATCGCAAGAGGAACAGACTGACGAGCGAGTGATCCTCGCCGCCTGCTATTTCCACGATATTGTCAGCCTGCCGAAAAACCATCCTGAGCGTAGCCGGTCGTCGGTGCTGGCTGCGCAAAAAACGCTGACCATCCTGCGGGAGGATTTCCCCGATTTTCCTGAGGATCTTTATCCTGCGGTGGCCCATGCCATTGAAGCACATAGCCACAGTGCCAACATCACGCCCCGGACGCGGGAAGCCAAAATTGTCCAGGATGCTGACAGGCTTGAATCGTTAGGCGCAATTGGGCTGGCGCGCGTTTTTGTGGTCGCGGGTAAAATGAATGTGGCGCTGTTCGATGCTGAGGATCCGTTTGCCGATGCACGTCCGCTGAATGACATGCGCTATGCCCTCGATCATTTTCAGAACAAACTCCTGCGTCTGCCCGCCACGATGCAGACCGCGCAGGGTCGGGCGCTGGCGGAGCACAATGCCCGCTATCTGGTGCAGTTCATGGCAAAAATCAGCGCGGAGTTGCAGGGCGATTATCTGGAATATGATGATGCGATTCTGGCGCGTTTTGCGCCGCAGGCCTGAGTTCAGCCGGGGAAATTGTGTTACTCTCAGCGAAAATGGTCTGGCCCGGTTACTGAAATGCAACACACACTTACTCGCACTCTCCCCACACAAGACGCGGAACGTTCCGGACTGGATGCGCAGGCGCTGCTTACCCAGCTGCTGACGATTTACGATGTCAAAACCCTGGTGGCGACGCTTAATGCGGTAGGCGAGCAGCACTGGAGCCCGGCCATTCTTAAACGCGCCACGGACAACGGCAAAATCAACCGTCGGCTGGGCGATAACGAATACGCCCGGTTAGCCGCGCTGCTGCCGCAGCCCTCTACCGCGCCGACGCATTTCCGCTTTATCGATCTGTTTGCCGGTATTGGCGGGATTCGCAACGGCTTCGAGGCCATCGGCGGCCAGTGCGTTTTCACCAGCGAGTGGAATAAACACGCCGTGCGCACCTATAAAGCCAACTGGTACTGCGACCCGGCTGAACATCAGTTTAATGAAGACATCCGCGATGTAACGCTGAGCCACAAAACGGACGTCAGCGACAGCGAGGCCGCGGCGCACATTCGCAGCATTATCCCGCAGCATGATGTCCTGCTGGCGGGCTTCCCGTGTCAGCCGTTTTCGCTGGCGGGCGTCTCGAAGAAAAATGCAATGGGCCGCGCGCACGGCTTTGCCTGCGACACACAAGGCACGCTGTTTTTCGACGTGGCGCGCATCATCGACGCCTGCCGTCCGGCGATATTTGTGTTAGAAAACGTCAAAAACCTCAAGAGTCACGACGGGGGCAAAACCTTCCGGATAATCATGCACACTCTGGATTCACTGGGTTATGACGTGGCTGATTCAGCGGAAATGGGCGCCGACGATCCAAAAATTATCGACGGTCAGCATTTCCTGCCCCAGCACCGGGAGCGCATTGTGCTGGTCGGCTTCCGCCGGGATTTGAACCTGCAACAGGGTTTCACGCTACGCGATTTACCGGCGCTGTATCCTGAGCGTCGCCCGACGTTTGGCGAACTGCTGGAGCCGACGGTAGACGCGAAATTTATCCTCACTCCGGTTCTGTGGAAATATCTCTATCGTTACGCCAAAAAGCATCAGGCGCGCGGGAATGGCTTCGGCTACGGTCTGGTTGATCCGACCCGGCCGGGCAGCGTGGCACGTACCCTGTCGGCACGTTACTACAAAGACGGGGCCGAAATTCTGATTGACCGCGGGTGGGACAAAGCGCTCGGCGAAAAGAACTTTGACGATCCGCAAAACCAGCAGCGGCGCCCCCGTCGCCTGACCCCGCGCGAATGCGCGCGTTTGATGGGCTTCGAAGCGCCTCAGGGCCACCAGTTCCGCATTCCGGTTTCGGATACCCAGGCCTATCGTCAGTTCGGGAATTCGGTGGTCGTCCCCGCGTTTGCGGCGGTGGCGAAGATGTTGAGATCCCGAATATTGCAGGCGGTTGAGCTGCGTAAGGGCGAGAAAGCCGATGGCGGACGTTCATAACCCGGCCACCCGCAGTAAAAATATGCGTGCCATTGGCACGCAGAATACCGCCATCGAAAAGCGTCTGGCTGCGCTGCTGACCGAGGCCGGATTTGATTACACCGTTCAGGACGCAACGCTACCCGGTCGCCCTGATTTTGTGCTGGAAGCCTGGCGCTGCATCCTCTTTACCCACGGTTGTTTCTGGCATCATCACGACTGCTATCTGTTCAAAGTGCCGGAAACACGCACTGAATTTTGGTTGCAAAAAATCGGCAAAAACGTTGAGCGTGACGCCCGGGATATCGCGCGTCTGAAAGCGCAGGGCTGGCGGGTGATGGTGGTCTGGGAGTGTGCGCTACGCGGGAAGCTCAGGCTTAGCGATGCGGCGCTTGGGGAACGGCTGGAAGAGTGGATCTGCGGCGGTGAGGGCTGCGCGCAGATCGACACTCAGGGCATTGCGGCGTTACCCGTTACTTCTCACTCTGACATGGCGTAGCGGGGGCCCGCATCGGGAACAGCGTTTTGCCAAGCGTCACCAGCACCACTGCAAAAATAATGATCCCCAGCGCCAGCCATTCGACAGGCGACAGCGCCTCGCCGCCAAAATGGGTGCCGAGCAGCACCGCCACCACCGGGTTGACGTACGCATAGCTGGTGGCGACCGCCGGGGAGACGTTGCGGATCAGATACATATAGGCGTTAATCGCAATCAGCGAGCCAAAAATGGCCAGATATCCCACCGCCAGAAAGCCCGACAGTGTCGGCATCTGCGTCAGCTTTTCACCGCTTAACCACGAGCCGCACATCAGCACCATGCCTGCCGCCAGCATTTCGATCGCACCGGCCATCATCCCGCTGGGCAGTTCAATGCGCGAACCGTAAACCGAGCCAAACGCCCAGCTTAACGACCCAATCAGGATCAGAATGGCTCCCCACGGATTGCCGCTGAGGTTGCCCCCGCTGTTCAGTAAAACGATACCCGCCAGACCGATGGCGATCCCGAGCCACTCCAGCTTGCGGGTTTTAATCCCGAACAGATAGCTAAAGCACAGCGCAAACAGCGGCACCGTGGCGACCATCACCGCCGCAATCCCGGAGGCAACGTGCTGATGTTCGGCAATGGTCACAAAACCATTGCCGATGGCGAGGAGCAGGACGCCTATCAGCGCCGCGTTCAACATCGGACGACGGGCAGGCAGCTTATGCCCGGTCAGGAGCAGGTAAGCCATCAGCAGCACACCGGCAGACAGAAAACGCACCCCGGCCATCATCATTGGCGGCCAGCTTTCCACCCCAATGCTAATGGCAAAATAGGTCGATCCCCAGATGATATAGAGTGCAAAAAGCGCTCCAATAAGCGGTAATAGTTGTCGGCTGTGCATGACTTTTCTCAAACAATGAATTGGGCGCATACAGTTAACGGGAAAACCCGTCGTCTGGCGAGCGCTTTAATTAGCAAGCTATGTTGTATTTTTGTTGACAGTTTGTATGCTTGGGCGCGTTGCGTCTTTTGCTTCATACTGTAGGTCAGTCAGATAAATAAAAACGAAGGAGCATCATTTGGCCGGAAGCAGTCTTTTAACGTTACTTGATGATATCGCCACCCTGCTGGACGATATTTCGATGATGGGCAAACTGGCGGCGAAGAAGACCGCCGGGGTGTTGGGGGATGATTTGTCGCTTAACGCCCAGCAGGTTTCGGGTGTGCGCGCCAACCGTGAATTGCCCGTCGTCTGGAGTGTGGCAAAAGGTTCGTTCATTAACAAAGTGATCCTCGTGCCGCTTGCACTGCTGATCAGTGCTTTTTTGCCGTGGGCGATTACCCCGTTGTTGATGATTGGTGGGGCATTCCTCTGCTTTGAGGGCGTAGAAAAAGTGTTGCACTCGCTGCATGCGCGTAAGCACAAAGAAGACCCGCAGGCCCGTCAGCAGCGTCTGGATGCATTGGCGAAGCAGGATCCTCTGGTGCTTGAGCGTGACAAAGTGAAAGGCGCGATACGCACCGATTTTATTTTGTCGGCGGAAATCGTCGCCATCACGCTGGGGATTGTGGCCGATGCGCCGCTGCTCAATCAGGTGCTTATCCTCTCAGGGATCGCCATCCTGGTTACCGTGGGCGTGTATGGCCTGGTGGGGGTGATTGTTAAACTCGACGACATGGGTTACTGGCTGGTGGAGAAAACCAGCGCAGTGGCCCAGGCGGTCGGCAAAGCATTACTGTTTATCGCCCCGTGGCTGATGAAAGTGCTGTCGGTCGTGGGCACGCTGGCGATGTTTTTAGTCGGCGGTGGCATCGTGGTGCACGGTATCACCGTGTTACATCATGCGATTGAAGGTTTTGCCGCCGCGCAGGGTAGCGTCGTGGCGCTACTGTTGCCAACGTTGTTCAATTTAGTCTTTGGTTTTATCGTCGGTGCGGTGGTGCTGGCGGGCGTGAAGCTTATCTCACGGCTGCGCTCGGCTACGTAAATGTTGTTAAGCAACTACGCAAAACAAACCATTTTCGGCTATCGTGAAACAGTTTCACTCTGATACCGGAGGCAGTTATGGTCTTTTTGGTCAGTGATGAGGTTAAACCGAAAAGTGGCGGGCCGCATATGGTGGTCACCGGGTACGCCAGCGGCATGGTTGAGTGTCGTTGGTATGACGGGTTCGGTGTGAAGCGGGAAGCCTTCCGCGAAGACGAACTCATGCCAGGGGACCGGCGGATTCAAGACGAGTCATGACGACCACGCCCGGCACCCGCCGGGCGTTTTCGTTGGTCGTTAACAGGTATCAGGCAATACTCAGGGAGTTTGTGTGCCGCACGTAACACGCGTAGAAAATCCGCGCTGGCTGAACAGACTCAGCCGTTATTCGAACCCGGGTAGGGTCGTCAACGTTTGTTTTTTTGTGGTACTGCTGTTCTCAACGCTGCTGACGTGGCGTGAAGTCGCGGTACTTGAAGATGCCTACATTTCCAGCCAGCGCAACACGCTGGAAAACGTGGCCCATGAGTTGAACAACCAACTGCAGGTCAACATTGACCGGTTGACCTTTTACCGCAATGGGATGCAGGCCGCGTTAGGCACGCCGTTGGCGTTTGATGGTCTGAAAAATGCGGAAGATCAGTTTCAGCAGAAACGGGCGCAGCATCAGTGGTCCATCTCCCTGAATAATCAGCGCACGCTGCCGGTGTACGGGGTGTCGGATACCTTTGTGGATGAAACCACGCTCCTGTCACGTGATTATCCGTTGCTGAAAAATGAGCTGAGCGCCACGCTCGAAGTCGGCTATCTCCTGCGCCTCTCAACGACCCTGAGGCGCACCACGCAGCAGATGCTGTACGTCTCGCGGGCCGGGTTTTATATCACCAGCAATGCGCTGGACAGAAGCAATGACGTGGTCGAACAATATTACTCCCTGGTGACCAGCCCTTGGTTTGCCGAGCAGTCGCAGCATCGAAATCCTGCTCGGGGTATGCGCTGGCTAAGCTGGATGGCGGATACCCCAAACGGCGAGATGCGCCGCGTGGCGCTGGCCCTGCCGGTGGACTATCAGCATTACTGGTACGGCGTGCTGGCGATTGAGTTTTCTCTCCCGCAAATGAAACAGCTGCTGAGTGTGGCAACCCAGGGCGAAGAGGACGGCGAGTTCCGTTTGTACGACAAGAAAATGAATCTGCTGGCCAGTTCGATGACCAACAATGGCACCACCCCATCGCCGTTAAGCGAACAGGAAAAAGCCCAGTTGGCCCATGCGTTTGAGCGTGATACCCGCGGTGGATTGCGCTTCACCACCCGATACGTGAACTGGGAAAAAATGCGCAATTTCGATGGGGTGCTGGTTCGTATTCATCACCTGGATGAAGGCGTGCGCGGTGATTTCGGTATTATCTCTGTGGCGCTGGGTCTGGTGTGGGCTTTATTTACCTCGATGCTGATCCTGTCGTGGGTGGTTATCCGCCGTATGGTAAGCAACATGAGCACCCTGCAAGCCTCGCTGCAATGGCAGGCGTGGCATGACGGCCTGACGCGGCTCTACAACCGCAGCACGCTGTTTGATTTGGCAGGCAAGGCCGCCAAACAATGCGAAGAGCAGGGACGTTCAGTGTCGGTTATTCAGCTCGATCTGGATTTCTTCAAGAGCATCAATGACCGCTTTGGTCATCAGGCCGGAGACCGGGTGCTGAACCACGTGGCGGGAATGATAAGTTCACAGATCCGCCAGGAAGACCTGGCCGGTCGCGTGGGCGGGGAAGAGTTCTGCATTGTCCTGCCGGGCACAACCCGGGGGGACGCCTGCGCCATGGCCGAACGTATCCGGGCGCGGATAAATAATCGAGAGATATTGATTGGTAAGAGCGAAACGCTGCGCATCAGCGCGTCGTTAGGCGTGAGCAGCAGTGAGGATAAAGGGCTGTACGACATTGAGTATCTGCAATCCATTGCCGATAGTCGACTGTATCTGGCGAAGCAAAAAGGGCGAAACCGTGTCTGCTGTCAGGACGATGACAGCCAGTAATCGAGCCCTTCGCGCCAGCCGTCAGGGCCACTTTGCCGGGTGTGATACGCGCGTTCGGGCGTATCATCCCGCAGCCTGACGCCATCACGGTTTAACCCTTTCACCACCACTGCGTAATCGGTGGTGTCCAGCAGCGGCGCGTCGTTCGGCCCGTCGCCCAGCCCAATCGATACCCGACGAAACCCTTCGCGCTGCTGATAGCGGCCCAGCAGCCAGGTCACCGCCTGGGCTTTGCCACCGCGCGCATCCAGCACGTGCCAGAAGCGCGCCCCCTGCACAAATTGCAGTCCTAGCGAGGCCAGCGTTGCGCTAAATTCTGCCATTCGTTCATCACTATCACGCCAAATAAGCGTTTCTGACGCCTCATGCAGGCGGGCCAGGGCCGCATGTTTGAGGTTCATTCCGGTCCACTCTGCAATCTGTTGTTCACTGACGTCGGAAAAGGTGGTGAATTTGAATCCGTCATTTTCCCGTAACTGTTGCAGTACATCCTGAATTTCCGCATGCGGTGAGCCGGTTATCAGCCGCGGATACGCATCGTCGTCCTGCCAGGCCTCCGCCAATTGGATGACCGCCCCGTTTTCGGCAATAAGCGGCTGCAGGCCCAATCCAAGTTCTTTTTGCAGCAGCATCATCTCCGCCGCGGTTTTACTGCTGCACAACACCACGGGAACCTTATGCTCCTGTAGGCGCAATAACCAGTCGCTGGCAGGCTGCCAGAGCTGAGTGTGACTGTCGAGCAGGGTGCCCTCAACGTCGGTGAACACGATCAGGGACTGTTGCAGATCAGGCATTACTTCTCCTTAAACGTAAAAGCAGGCCAGAAAATTCCTAAATACATTCATGGTAATTATGAATAATGCTTGTCTTGCAAAAAAATTGAGGATAATGTTTTACCCGCATCAGATTTCCTGGTGTAACGAATTTTCAAGTGCTTCTTGCGAAGGCAAGCTTCAACCCGACCACTCCGTGGCCGGGTTTTTTTTAGCCCGCGTTCAGCGATTCACTTCACTGATGCTGAAGTCGTGAATGTCCAGTTCGAAGGCTTCGGCCAGCTCACGCCAGGTGTGGTATTCCCGGCCATCGACGCTGACGTGATGGGTGGAATCCCCGGCGCGATGTACTTCGCTTTCGCTAATTTCGTTGATGGCATCCAGCAGGGCATCCACATCAACGTTCACCTCGCGCTTGGCGGTGTCGCTGTACTCTTTAGCGGTTTTCATCAGAGGCTCCTCTTGCATGGCTGACGACATTACCCATCACAAAGTATAGTCGGTCGAAAAAAACAGCCATTGGCAGCGTGGACGCTGTCAGGGCGGACGTTTTGTTCTACACTGGCTGAAGTAAAAGACAGGAGAAAAGGTATGCAGGTTAACGATCGCGTAACGGTCAAAACGGACGGTGGCCCACGTCGGCCGGGCGTGGTACTGGCTGTGGAACAATTTAGTGAAGGGACGATGTATCTGGTTTCGCTGGAAGATTATCCAATGGGGATTTGGTTCTTTAACGAAACGGGCCATCAGGATGGCATTTTTGTTGAAAAAGTAGACTAAACGATTTTCCACTGGCGGAGTGTTTCCGCCAGTGCTGTCGGCATTTTCAGCGCATATTGACATAGATCCCGCTGGTTACATTATCTGTCAATCGGACAACATGATAAATAACCTGCTTATTGTGGGTTTTTATTTTCTTTTTAATATTACCTTTATGTGATGATACCGTTTTTGCCTTAATATTCATCTGGTCGGATATCTGAATCGTTCCCTGTCCCGACATCCACATTTTCAACATACTTGATTCGGTCCTGCTGAGTGACAACGTGGGGATCTTTACCCGACTCACATTGTCGCTGATCTTCTGCAGGTAATCCGCCAGAATTCCGTCTAATGACTCAGGCTTAATCGACTTCGAACTAATTAACAGATTATCTCGGACCAACAGGTACTCATCAAAATGAATATTGGCAATTGCCATAAATACGATAAACAGTGTCCTGGGGTGTTGATTAATGATCTGCTTAATATGCTGACTGCTTTCTGTATCGTGGATAAAACAGTCTTCATTAATGAACACGACAGCCGGGTGTAACGCCCTGCAGGCCTCTTCAAGCTCACTGATGGTCTCAACGTCGCCGATATCACGTTTTCTGATGCCCCGGCTGGTCAAGTACCCGGTTAATCCAAGCCGGGTGTAACTGCATAGATCCATAATAATCGTTGACATGGCAAACCCTCACTCAATGCATAACGATAATTAACCCAAGCCCGATTACTTCTTATTTGTCACCGTGCGCTAAACCAGCAGTTTCAAAGAGCATGACAGAGAATCGGGCGACCTCAACTATCCCGTAAAGTTACGTATAATTTGCCAGGAATCATCTCAAAGTAAAGTAAATGTTAGGATGTGTGAGGGACCTAAAAACAATTAACCCGCGCCAGAGTTATCCTGGTAGATGTTTTTGCAAAGTGGTTTTAAGAATATCCTTAGGATGCCCCTTTTAATATTAAGGAGAACTTATCTTAGGTAACTCACTGATAATATCTGCCAATAGATCGAATATTTCGCTGAACAGATGTTCACAGAAGGGAGCGATGAGCGGCATTAACGCGGCCATCAAAATAATGCCAACGGTCAAGGTTATCGGGAAGCCGATAACAAACACCGACAGCTGCGGGGCCATGCGGTTCAACATGCCCAGCGCCAGGTTAATGGTCAGCAGCAGGGTGATGACCGGCAGGGCCAGCATCAGGCCGTTGAGGAAGATAAGCCCCCCGGCGCGCGTCAGGGCCATAAATGCGTTGCTGTTCAGCGGCTGGCCGCCAATCGGCAGGGTATGGAAGGTATCCACCAGCATCGAAATCAGCCACAGATGGCCGTTGAATACCAGAAACAGCAGCATCGCCAGCATATCCATAATGCGGGCGAGGACCGGCATACTGAGGTGGCTGCTCGGGTCGACGAAGGTGGCGAACGACAGGCCCATTTGCAGGCCGATAATTTCCCCGGCGGTACGCACCGCGGCGAAGGCAAACTGCATGGTAAAACCGAGCGCAATGCCTATCAGGATTTGCTGCATCGCCAGCCATAGCGCGTTGGGTGAGAAAATCGTCACGTCGGTGGCGGGCAGGGAAGGCGCAATGATAAAGGTGATGATGATCCCGAGCCCCAGCTTGACGCGCTTCGGTACTGATTTCTCGCTCAGAATGGGCGCGGTGGAAATCAGCGCCAGCACGCGCAATAGCGGCCAGAAATAGAGGCTAAGCCATTGCAGCCATTGGTCGCTTGAGACATGTAACATCCCGCTTATCCGATGATGTACGGCAGGTTGGTAAACAGGGTACGCACATAGTCCAGCAGCAGGTTCAGCATCCACGGGCCTGCCACAATGATGGCGATGAACACGGCGATAATTTTTGGAATGAACGACAGCGTCATTTCGTTAATCTGGGTCGCGGCTTGCAGAATACTGATCAGCAAGCCGGTCACCAGCGCCACCAACAGCAGCGGGGCAGCCAGGGCCAGCGCGACTTTCATCGCTTCCGTGCCAAGCATCATTACCGATTCAGGGGTCATGGCGGCACTCCTTAACTGTAGAAACTTTGGGCCAGCGACCCGACTAACAGCTGCCAGCCATCGACCAGCACGAACAGCATCAGCTTGAATGGCAGGGCAATCGTGGCCGGAGGCACCATCATCATCCCCAGCGCCATCAGCACGCTGGCCACCACCAAATCGATAATCAGGAACGGAATGAAAATGGTGAAGCCAATCTGGAACGCCGTTTTCAGCTCGCTGGTCACGTAGGCGGGAAGCAGGATACGCATTGGCACCGCTTCCGGGCCCTGAATCGGCGGGGTATTCGCCAGTCGGGCAAACAGGGCTAAATCGGCCTCGCGCGTCTGGCGCAGCATAAATTCACGCAGCGGCTGCGCGCCCTTATCAATCGCCTGCTCAAGGGTGATTTTGTCCTCGGTAAACGGCTGATAGGCGTCGGCGTAAATCTTGTCGATAACCGGCGACATAATGAAAAAAGTCAGGAACAGCGCCAGGCCGAGCAGCACCTGGTTTGGCGGTGCGGAGGCGGTGCCGAGCGCGCTGCGTAGCAGGCCAAACACGATGATGATGCGCGTAAAGCTGGTCATCATCAGCAAAATGGCGGGCAGGAAGGTCAGCGAGGTGATAAACACCAGCGTCTGCACCGGCAGAGACCAGCTCTGGCCGCCGTTAGGCAACGGCTGGCTGACGAGACCCGGTAGCTGGGCAAAAGCCGCCGGAGACAACAGGAACAGCGTGACCAGCGAAAGGGACAACAGACGGCGCATCAGAGTCTCCCTGGACGCTTGATAACGGATTTCATCAGTGAGGCAAAATCAGGGGTGTCCGCTTTTGGCGCATCGGGGTCGATGACCGTCGGCGGCAGTTTATGCAGCAGTGTGACCTGGCTTGCGGTGACGCCGAGCACCAGACGGGCGTCTTGCACATCGACAATCACCACCCGCTCACGCTGGCCGATCGCCGCGCTGGCGCTGACCTTCAGCTCTTTGGTCGCAGAGGTTTTCACCCCGCTAATGCCAAAGCGTTTCGCCAGCCAGGCCGCGGCCAGGATCAGCAGAATAATCCCCAGCAGCGCGCCGCTGACTTCCATCAGCCCAGAAGAGGGGGCGGCCATTGGGGCCGGTTGGAGCATGCCTGACTGGGGTTTCATCTTAACGACTCAGACGGCGCATACGCTCGGAAGGCGTAATGATGTCGGTTATACGCACGCCGTATTTATCGGCGACCACAACCACTTCGCCCTGGGCAATCAGATAGCCATTGATCAGAATATCGAGCGGTTCGCCCGCCAGACCGTCCAGCGACACTACCGAACCCTGGGTCAGGCGCAGCAGCTCTTTGATGGTCATTCGGGTGCGGCCCAGTTCAACGGTCAGCTTGACCGGAATGTCCATGATCAGATCGATATCCTGCAAGGTGCCGCTGACGTCGCCGCCGCCTAACTGCTGGAATACCGCATCCGCCGCGCTTTTGCTGCTGGTGGTTTTCTGTTCGCTCAATGCTTCAGCCCACAGGTCGTCCATGTCGCCGTTATTCTCATCGGACGGATTATTCATATCACTCATTTGGGCTGTTCCTCATTCAGCGAATTCAAAATCGGGTTGATCAAATGCTCTACGCGCAGCGCGTATTGACCGTTCACCGTGCCGTACTGGCTGGTCAATACCGGCACGCCGTCCACATGGGCAATAATGCGATCCGGTTTATCGATAGGCAGCACATCGCCGGGCTGGAGTTTTAAAATCTGCGACAGGCGCAGAGAGGTCTCGGCAAAATTCGCCACCAGTTCCAGTTCGGAGTGCTGTACCTGACGCACCAGGTTTTCACGCCAGTTCTGGTCTTCGCTACGGGAGTTTTCCAGCGGCGGGTTAACCAGCACCTCACGCAGCGGCTCAATCATGCTGAACGGCAGGCAAATATTGAACTCACCGGTCAGGTTGCCAATTTCCACATGGAATGGGGTGTTAACCACAATGTCGTTCGGCGAGGTGGTGATATTGGTAAATTTCACCTGCATCTCAGAACGCACGTACTCCACTTCCAGTGGATGAATCGCTTTCCAGGCGTCGCTGTAGCCTTCCAGCGCCAGCTTCAACATCCGGTTGATCACCCGCTGTTCGGTGTGGGTAAACTCGCGGCCTTCCACTTTGGTCGGGAAACGTCCATCGCCGCCGAACAGGTTGTCCACCGCGATAAACACCAGGCTTGGCGAGAACACAAACAGGCCCGTACCGCGCAGCGGTTTCAGGTGGATCAGGTTCAGGTTGGTCGGCACCGGCAGGTTGCGGGCAAATTCGTGATAGGGCTGAATGCGGATCGCCCCGACGGTAATGTCCGGGCTACGACGCAGCAGGTTAAACAACCCCATACGGAACTGACGCGCAAAGCGTTCGTTGATAATTTCCAGCGCCTGTAGACGTTCACGCACCACGCGACGCTGGGTATTAGGGTCATAGGGACGAATGTCACTTTCGCCGGTAGCTCCGGCTTGCGGTTCGTCGCTCTTCTCGCTGTCGCCGTTCAGCAGCGCATCAATTTCGGCCTGAGAAAGAATACTGTCGCCCATGGGATTACCGGAGTATGAAAGCTGTATACAGCACGTCAGTCACTTCCTGCTTCGGCTGGCCAGCCACCAGAGGTGGCGCAAGTGTCTGTTTAATGGCGTTCACCAGATCCTGTTTTCCGGTATCGGTCGCCAGTTTGTTAGCATCCTGACGGGAGAACAGCAGCAGTAAACGGCTACGGACTTCCGGCAGGTATTCGTTCAGGCGCGTGCGGGTCGCTTCATCTTTCAGACGCAGCGTAATGCCCACGTAAAGCACGCGATCGGCGTCGCCCAGATTCACCGTGAAGGTATCCAGCGCCCAGAACACCGGAGCCGGTGGCGGCGGGACTTCTTTTTTCGCATCAGCAGAAGGCTGCTGCTGCATACGCCAATAGCTATAGCCTGCGGTGGCGCAGGCGGCGAGTGTCACCAGCACCAGCAGCGGGATCCAGATTGAACGCTTACTTTTCTTTGTTACCGCGGTGTCTGTCATCTGTTACGTCTTTCCTGTATTCGGTACTGCTTATCGGGTGATTATCCCGACTTAAGTCCAGCCCAAAGGGTGGAAAAGACGGGAATAATCGTGCTACCTCTGGCGTTAGGCGAAGGTGTCGACGGTGCCGTTGCCCCGGACCTGTGCCTGTAGGCTGGCAGGAACGCTCAGCATCTCTTCATCATCGGCAGGAAACGCGCGACCTTCAGCAGAACGTTGCGAGGACTGCTGCCCGAAAGAGGACTGCTGTTGCTGCCCGGCAAAACTTTCGCTGCTGACGTTGCTCTGCGACAGCTGAATGCCGTTGTCGGCCAGTTGGGTTCGCAGCGTCGGGATAGCCGCTTCCAGCGCCGCGCGCACGTGGCTGTGCGGAGACACCATCTGGATTTGCGCCTGGTTATCGTCAATCTTGAGGGTGATGTTGACCTGACCTAAGTTTTCCGGATGCAGTTTCAGCTCGGCGGTCTGCTGGCCCTGACGGGTGAACAACGTGATGTGCTGGCTGACGTTCTGCTGCCATTCCGGGGTGCCGAGCTGAGAATTGACCGTCACCACCGGATGAGTATTCACCGTCGCGGTGGCGGTGCTGATAACCGGCGAAATATTAACGGTAGGTGCGGCGGCAGACAGTGAGCTATCGGCATCGGCTTTCGCGGCGGCGGCAGCGACCAGCGGCGTGGTCTGGCTGGCGGGGCTGTCATCTGTCTGAACCGCGTGTAGACCGTGGGTCGGCAGGCCCTGTGTTAACGCTTTGCCGCTGTCATGCCCGGTGGTGGCGGTGCCGACAGCGGTTGCCGTGGTAGCGAAGTCCGCAAATCCTTTCCCGCTACTGGCATTGGTCGTTGTAATGGCGGTATTGGCAGGCGAGGTCGGCAGCGCCGCCGGGGTGGTCGCGGTAGGCGGCAGCATCGCCATCAGCGCGCTTAACCCGGCCATCTCTTCCTCGCTCAGGGTCGGCGTGTCCTCGCCTTTGGCCAGGTCTTTCGCCAGCTGTTTCACCACGTCGCTTTTGACTTCCGGCGTTAAGGCATTCAGCACCGACTGTGCATCGGTCAGGGTCGTCACATCGACTTTTTGTGTTTCGTCATCGGCCTGCTGCGCCAGCAGTGTGCTCAGCGTGGTTTTGGCCTCGCCCTGCGGCAGTTGCTGGCTGGCGGCCTTCAGGTCGGCAAGGGTCAGCTTGCCCTCTTTCGCCGCGGCCTTTCCGGACATTGCGCCAGAGAGCAGGGCGAAAAAATCCTGCGCGCCGTCGGCGGCTCCGGTCGTCGCACCGGTCTGAGCAGAAGCGGTGATGTCGGCATCACTGACGATAAGTTTCGGCAGAGTAATCATTCGGGTTTCCTTAAGGTGGCACGCTGGGCGAACTCATCCATTTTTTTCTGGTCCAGACGGTTTTCCGCCAGCAGGGTGGCCGCAGACTGTCTGTCCTGTAGCGTCTGCCATGCCTGCAAACGCTGCTTTTTCTCACGCCAGGCGTTGAGCGCCTGTTCGACTCTGCGGTTCCACTGCAACAGCTGCTGGCGATGCTGGTCGATAGCCTTCTCCAGGGTCTGAATAAACTGCTGATAGTTCTGCCAGCGCAGGCTGGCCATGCCCTGAGACATGTTGTCGTTCAGGTTAGTCTGGTACTCAAGCTGGTAGTCCATCAGCATCTTCAACTGCTCTTCCGCCTGCTGACAGCCACGTCGCATCTCGCCCAACTGCAGGGCGGCATTGTCGACGTCTTTTTCGGCCAGTTCTTTCAGCGTGGCTAATGCGCCATGTTGCGCCATGATGGTTTACTCCTGCTAACTCAGGCTGCCGGGAAGATAATCTCTAACGCCTGAAGTGAATCTTCCCAGTCCGCCTTCTCGAAAATACCCTGTTGCAGAAACGCCTCCAGCTGCGGCCACAGCGCAATGGCCTTGTCGAGCATCGGATCGCTGCCTTTGGCATACGCCCCGACGCTGACCAGGTCGCGGTTGCGCTGGAAGCTGGAGAGCAGTTGTTTGAAGTTTCTCACCCGCGCGTAGTGCTTCTCGGTGATGAGGGCAGTCATGGCGCGGCTGATAGAGGCTTCGATGTCGATGGCCGGATAGTGGCCCGCTTCCGCCAGACGGCGGGACAGCACAATGTGGCCGTCAAGGATCGCACGCGCGGAGTCGGCGATCGGATCCTGCTGATCGTCGCCCTCGGTGAGCACGGTATAAAATGCGGTAACGGAGCCACCGCCGCTAATGCCGTTCCCGGCGCGTTCGACCAGCGCAGGCAGCTTGGCGAACACTGACGGCGGATAGCCTTTGGTGGCAGGGGGTTCGCCGATAGCCAGCGCGATTTCACGCTGGGCCATGGCGTAGCGGGTGAGTGAATCCATGATCAGTAATACGTGCTGACCCCGGTCACGAAAATCTTCGGCAATACGCGTGGCGTAGGCGGCACCCTGCATACGCAGCAGCGGCGACACGTCCGCCGGAGCGGCGATCACCACTGAACGGGCGCGGCCATCGGCCCCGAGAATGTTCTCGATGAAGTCTTTCACTTCGCGGCCACGCTCGCCGATCAGCCCGACCACGATCACGTCGGCCTGGGTGTAGCGAGCCATCATGCCGAGCAGCACGCTTTTGCCGACGCCGGACCCGGCGAACAGGCCCATACGCTGGCCACGGCCGACGGTGAGCAGGGCGTTAATCGGGCGCACGCCGGTGTCGAGCACGTGTTCGATGGCGGTACGCTGTAACGGGTTAAACGGTTGGGTTATCAGCGCCCCGGTTTCGGTGGTATCCGGAGCCGGTAAGCCGTCGAGCGGTTTTCCCGCCCCGTCGAGCACGCGCCCGAGCAGCGCCGGGCCGAGCGGCAGCTGTTTCCCGCTCTGTAGCCCGTCACCGGAGGCGTTCCGGGCATACACGCGCGCGCCGGGCAAAATGCCTTCCACTTCTTCCAGCGGCATTAAAAACAGGCGCTGACCGTTGAAGCCGACCACTTCGCTTTCTACTTCGCGCGTTTCGCCCCGGTCCTGACGCTCAATCACGCAGGTCGCGCCGAGCGGCAGCTGTAGCCCGGTGGCTTCCAGCACCAGCCCGGTGGCACGGGTTAACCGCCCGTAGCGGCGCACCGACGGCAGCTGCGTCATTTTGGTCTCGAAATTATCGAGCGTGTTGAGCCAGCGGGTCAGGCGGGCAGTCATTACACCACTCCCGGAGCGGCCAGGCGGCACAGCTCCTGCCAGCGGGTGGCGACGCTGGCATCCAGGTCACCTTCATCGGCCGACACTTTACAGCCGCCGTGATGCAGCGACGGGTCGCCGCGCAGCCGCCAGCCGTGCAGGCTTAAGGTCGCGCCGACCATTTCTTCGACGCGCTGTAAATCATCAGGATGCACGCGCAACTGCGGTTTGCCGCTGAACAACGGTTCCTGTTGCAGCAGCTCTTGAATCTGCTTGATAAGCGCCGTGTTATCGACCATCGGTGCCTGGCCAATCACCTGGCGGGCGGCTTCCAGCGCCATCTGCATCAGGCGCGACGCAATCACACTGTCGAGCGCATCAAGCGTGTGCTGGAACTCGCTCACGAGCTGTTGCATCCGGGCGTGCAGCGGCACCTGTTGCTGCTGGGCCTGTGCCAGACCCTGTTCCAGCCCCTGGGCTACGCCTTCCTGATAACCCTGTGATTGCCCGGCGGCGCGACCTTCCGCCAGCCCGGCGTTGTAGCCCTGTTCATGAGCCTGCATCTGGATCTGCGCCAGCAGCTGTTGCTGCTTTTGCTCCTCGGAAATTTCATCTACCGGCTCATCGGCGGGGTCGATAAACTCCGCCACCAACGCCTGCATCGGCGGGGCCAGATCGTCAGGCTGCCAGACTTTCCACGGCGTCGAATCAGACATAGGTGTCGTCTCCGCTGCCAATCACCATCTCGCCGGTTTCGGCCAGACGACGCACAATAAGCAGGATGGCTTTCTGTTCGTTCTCGACCTGCGACAGGCGAACCGGGCCACGGTTGGCCAGATCGTCGCGCAGGATATCGGCGGCACGCTGGGACATATTGCGCAGGAACTTCTCGCGCAGCGGCTGCTCGGCACCTTTGAGCGCGATAAGCAGGGATTCGGAATCCACTTCCTGCAACAGGCGTTGAATGCTGCGATCGTCCACTTCGACCAGGTTTTCGAACAGGAACATCTCGTCGATGATTTTCTGCGCCAGTTCGCCGTCGAATTCGCGCACGGCGGTAATGACCGCTTCTTCCTGCTGGGTTTTCATCAGGTTGATAATTTCGGCTGCGGTTCTCACGCCGCCCATTTTGCTGCGCTTGAGGTTCTGGCCGTCGAGCAGGTTGTTCAGCACCTCGGTCAGCTCGGCCAGCGCCGCTGGCTGCACGCCGCCGAAGGTGGCGATACGCAGCATCACATCGTGACGCAGACGCTCGTCGAACAGCGCCAGAATATCCGCCGCTTGCGCACGTTTGAGGTGTACCAGAATGGTGGCAATAATCTGCGGGTGTTCATCGCGAATAAGGTCGGCGGCGCTCTGCGGCTCCATAAAGTTGAGCGTTTCCATACCGCTGGTGGTTTCGCGGGTTTCGAGAATATCTTCCAGCAGGCTGGCGGCACGCTCTTCGCCCAGCGCTTTCACCAGCACCGAACGCAGGTATTCGTTGGCGTTGACGTTCAGCGCCGCGTACTGTTCGGCTTCCTGTTCAAACTCCGCCAGCACGTCGGTGAGCTGTTTATTGGAAATCTGACGGACGTTAGCCATCGCCGCACTGAGGGTTTGCACCTCGCGGGTATTGAGGTGTTTGAACACCTCTGCTGCGCGGTCTTCGCCAATGGTCATCAACAGGATGACGCTTTTATCGGTGCCTGAAAGGGTGTTACTCATGGTCGTTACTCATCCACTGGCGAATGACCAGCGCGACGACGCGCGGATCGTTGTCTGACATTTCGCGAATACGCTGGCTCATCACTTCGGCGCTCAGGCGCTGGTTAGCCCGGCGACTCTGCTGCTGCTCATCTTTGCTGAGGCGAACTTCCACCGCTTCGGCGGTTTCACGTTCGATTTGGGCTTCGGCGAGGACGGCTTTGGCGATCTCCTCGCGGCGTACAAGCTGCGGACGCACCGCTTTACGCCACAGGATCCACGCCACCAGAGCAATCAGCACCCAGCGTCCGGCGGACAAGAGCTGATCGATAAACGACTGCTGTTGCCAGAACGGCAGCTCGCCACCGGATTCATCGCCTGCGGTGAACGGCGAGTTAACCACGTTCAGGGTATCGCCCCGGTTGGTCGAATAGCCCATTGCTTCGCGGGTCAAATCTTCAATCTGCTTCATCTGGTCGGCGGTCAGCGGCAGCGGCTTACCGTCCGGCAGATTTTTATAGTTCACCACTACTGCGACCGACAGGCGCTGGATATCGCCCACGTTCATCTTGGTGTGACGGATGGTGCGGTCAACTTCGTAGTTGGTGGTTTCGTTCCGTGACGAATTGCGCGGCCCGCTCTGGGCGGTGGTGCTGGTACTGCTCTGCTGGCCCTGCGCACCGTTCTGCTGATTCGCAGGCGGGGTTGAGATTGGCGCATTTGGCGCTGGGGCAGGGGAGTTCGATAGTGCGCCCGGTACGCCGCCCGGATTCTGTCCGCCAACCTGCTCGCTTTCATTCACCTGACGCGAACGCATCACCGACTTGCTGGCATCGCCATTCGGGCTGTACTGCTCTTCGGTTTGCTCTTTGTTGTCGAAGTTGATCTGCGCGGTGACCTGGGCGTGGACGTTCCCGGTGCCGACAATCGGCGACAGAATGGATTCAATGCGACGCTGAACGCGGCCTTCAACATCGGAGGCGTATTTCAACTGCGCGTCATTAAGGTCACGATCGCCAGTATTGGACTGGGTCAGCAGATGACCGCCCTGATCAACGAGGGTGACGTTCCCCGGTGGCAGGCCCGCCACCGCGCTGGAGACTAAATGCACCACCGCCGCAATCTGACCTTCGTCGAGCGCGCGGCCCGGTTCGAGATTCAGGGTGACGGAAGCGGACGGGAGTTTCTGTTCACGAACAAACAGCGACGGCTTCGGCATCGCGAGATGCACGCGCGCGCTTTTCACCGGGCCGAGCGTTTCGATAGTGCGGGCCAGTTCACCTTCCAGCGCACGCTGATAGTTGACCTGCTCGCTGAACTGGCTGATACCGAATTTTTCCTGATCCAGCAGTTCAAAGCCCACCGCGCCACCTTTCGGCAGCCCCTGCTGGGCAAGGCGCAGACGCAGTTCGTGGACTTTATCCGCGGGCACTTCAATTGCACCCCCGCTATCGGCAAAGCGATAGGGGACGTTCATCTGTTGCAGTTGAGTGACGATGGCACCGCCGTCCTGATCGGTCAGGTTGCTGAACAGCGTGCGGTAGTCGGGCGCTTTTGCCCACAGCACCAGCGCGACAATAATCGCGACGGCCGCTGCGCTGGCCACCATTAAAGGGATTTTCGGGTTAGCACGCAGGCGAATGACCCACTCCGGCATTTTCGTTGGTGTCGTGGTCGTGGCTGTCGCGCTCATTGCGCACCTCGTGAATCCAGGTCGATGGCGTTAAACGTGTACAAAAGCAAGGCTGACTCCCGGTCGGCAAAGGCAAAGTAGTAGCGATGCCATTATTTGCCGTTCCCGAATTTTCTATGGCTCAAATAGTCGGGTTTTTTAACGTTAATTAGCGCCTTTATCTCATTGACAAACTGCTAATCTCATCCTCCATGACATCGACCAGGGGATTAACATGGCCATTACGGGTATCGAAGGGGTAGTGATGCAGATGCAGGCTGCGGCCAGCGTAGCGCGCAATCAGCAGCCGGAAGCACAGCCGAGCATCAGCTTTGCCGGACAGCTCAACGCGGCGCTCGACCGCATCAGCGACACGCAAAACAGCGCCAAAGCGCAGGCTGAGAAATTTGCCTTAGGCGAGCCGGGGATTGCACTGAATGATGTGATGACCGACCTGCAAAAATCCTCCGTGTCGCTGCAGATGGGCATTCAGGTGCGGAATAAGCTGGTGTCGGCCTACCAGGAAGTGATGGGCATGCAGGTGTAGTTTTAGCCCTTACCGCCGGGCCTGTGCCGCAGTAAAGGCTGGAAGCCTTAACGCTTTAATGCCACAATATTTTTTTCACGGTTTTCAGGATAGGTGATGAAAAAGATTGCGATTCTCGGCGCACTGCTGGCATTGAGCGGATGTGTGCAGGTGGATAACTATAGTGGCGTGGTGAAAGCGCCCGCTCCGGCCGATCTGGCGGGTTACTGGCAGTCGGAAGGCCCGCAGAGTGCGATGGTGAGTCCGGAAGCGATAGCCACCCTGGTTATCACCAAAGAAGGCGATACCCTGGATTGTCGCCAGTGGCAACGCGTTATCGCGCGCCCTGGCAAGCTGATGCTGCGGGGTGATGACTATTACAACGTCACCGTCAGAAAAGAGATTTATGAAATTGACCGTGACGACGGGCGTCTCGATTACGACCGTATGACGCTCAAGCGCGTTGACCGGCCAACCCAGGAGTGCGCGGATTACCTGCAAAAGAATCCGCTGCTGTCACCTCTGCCATAACGCACCGCATTGAATATCGCCCCGGTAGGCATCGCGCCGCCGGGGTTCGCGCTTTACAGTACATCCTCCATCACCCATACGCTGACGCTGCCGCCTTGGCAGGTAAATACCCCGTTGCCCTGGGCATCGGTTTCGACAATTTCTTCGCGATTATTCAGAAAGTCTTTCCAGCGCTTATTGCCGTAGTTATCTCCCAGCGTGAGTGTTTTTTCACCGTCGTCGCCATTGGACAGTACCACCACGCAGCCGGGTGCCTCATCGGTGCCGCTGCGGCTGAAGGCGATGCAGTTGGGGTGATCGAAATAGAGGGTTTGTACCCCGTGGGCGAAGCGCTGACGGGCGTCGATCAGTTCGTGTAACTGCTCAATCACCGGCATCTCGATTTTGTAGGTGTTGCCGTCCCCGCCGGTATCTTCATAGACCGCACCGAACAGATCGGCGTAAAACACCGTCGGGACGCCATTCTCTCGCAGCAAAATCAGCGCATAGGCCAGCGGTTTAAACCAGGGTTCGACCGGGGCTTCCAGCGCCTGCAACGGCTGGGTGTCGTGGTTGGTCACCAACGTCATGGCGTGAAACGGATCGGCCTCCACCAGCGTGCCGGTGAAAATCTGACTCATGTCATAATCGCGACCAAGGCGTGAGGCTTCGTGGAATTTCATCTGCAACGGGGCATCAAACAGCAGAGTTTGGCCGTCGACCTGATCGATATACTGCTGGAGTTTATCGACTTCATGTGACCAGTACTCGGCGACGATAAACAACGGTTTCGGTGCCACTTCCTGAACGTGCTCAATCCACTCTTTGTAGAACCACGCCGGAATATGTTTGACCGCATCCAGGCGAAAACCGTCGCAGTGAGTTTGTTCCATCACCCAGCGCGCCCAGTATTTCAGTTCTTCAGTTACCGCATGATTGCGGAAGTCGATATTTTCCCCCATCAGGTAATCGAAGTTACCCATCTCATCATCGACCTGAACGTTCCAGCCTTCGCCGGTATAATCGTTTACGACCTTGAAGACGCCGTCTTCATCAGGATTTTCGATGTGATCGATGCCGCTAAAGCACTTGTAGTCCCAGACAAACTGCGAATATTTGCCGGCGCGAACCGGGAAGTGGTATTTGGTCCAGGCATCACATTCAATGATTTCATCGTCGATTTGCGTGCGGTCCTGTTCGTTTACGCGCTGTACGCGGATGCGTTCTTTTTCATCGGCACCCATTTTGTGGTTCACCACCACGTCGAGCAGTACCGCGATCTCATTTTTCTTCAGCGCGTCGATGGCCGCCAGCAGTTGGGCCTTATCGCCATATTTGGTGGCTACCGATCCCTTTTGATCAAATTCACCCAGATCGAACAGATCATAGCTGTCATACCCGACGGAATAGCCGCCCGATGCGCCTTTGTAGGCCGGGGGCAGCCAAATCATGTTCACGCCAATTTCGTTCAGATTGGGTGCAAGCGCTTCGACCTCTCGCCACAATTCACCGCCAGTGGGGTAGTACCAGTGAAAACATTGCAACAGGGTTGGATTGCGCATACTCAGACTCCAGCGAGGAAAGAGACTCTAGTATGGAGTACGAAGCGGAAAAACGCCTGGCGCGCAATGCGCGCCAGCGATTCAGTTGGTCGGGGTGTCGCGGATTTCTGTTTCTTGCGGTACCAGGATGTGACCACCCTGTTTGCCGTACGTGGTTAGCACAGATTTCTGGATAGTCGACTGACCCACCAGTTTGGCCAGTTCATCCATTCGCGCCTGTAACAGGCGTTTGACCGCGGTTTCATTCTCCAGAATGGCCCGCAGAACCGGGCGTAACTGATCCTGAGTCGCCGTTGACGGTTCGGTTTTTTGCGTGAGTTCTGCCAGTTTTTGCACCGCACTGACATAATCCATTTCACAGGCGATCAACTCATCCCATTGTCCTTCAGAGGCGAGTCGCAGCATGACAAGGCTTTGGTCAAGCAACTGCTGGTACAGGCTATACAGGTACGGTGCGGTACTCATTAGACGGCGTCCTGAATCAGAGTGGGCGAGGTGGCAACTTCCTTCCAGGCATCGGCGATGTCGCGCAGCAAAGATTCCACCTCTTCAACGGCGGAAATCTCGTTACGCAGATTGGCCTGCAGGAGACGCCTTACCATATAGGCGTACAGAGCAATCAGGTTTTGCGTGAGCTCATCATCACTTTTTTCATCAAGGCCGACTTTGAGTCCGTTTTCGATGATGTTGATGGCTTTTGAGAGGGAAAGACCTTTCCCCTCCACGTTATTGTCCTGCATAAACAGGCGCGCGCGCACCAGCGCGCTGAGTGCACCATCAAACAACAGAGTCACCAGCTGCTGCTGGCTGGCGCTCATTACTGCGCTTTCGACTCCGATTTTTGCGTAGGCCTGTGTGCCTTTTGCGCCGTACATGTTAGCTCCTGAGCGTGATTAATTAGTTTTTGCTGCTGGAGGACGATTCGAACTGCTGCGTCAGATAGCTGCTGGTGGAGTTCAGCGAGTTCATCAGAACGTCCAACTGGGTAAACTGGGCTTTGTAACGTGCCATCAGGGTATCGATCCGATCGCTGGCGGCGTTGTATTGGGTCGTCAGATTGTTCAGGGTTTTACTCACCCCATCGGTCGCTGCCTGAATGATCCCGGTGCTGGAAAGCCAGCTGGTCAGATTGGTGCCCATGGTGGTGGTGATGCCGGTTTTTTTACCGTCGCCAACGAACATGTCTTTGATATCGGCTGAGTTGGTTTTCAGCGCCGTTTCCAGCTTCGTGCTGTCGACGGTTAGTTTGCCGGTGCTCGGATCAGAGGTGATACCAATCTGCGCCAGGGTTTTATAGGCAGAGCTGCCGGTGGCGCTGGACAACATGCTTTTCAGCTGGGTTTGAATGGTCCGCAGGGTGCTGTCGCCGAGCAGGGCGCCGTTGCTGATATCCTGCGCATCGGTACCCGCGTCGACCGCGGTGTATTTGGTCAGCGAGGAGAAGGTATCCTGCAAGGCGTTATACGCCGTGACCCATGCGTTAATCGCTGCTTCTGACTTGGCGTTATCTTTAGAGATAGTCAGCGTCTGGTTGCCGGAGGTGGTGTCATTCAGGTTCAGGGTGATGTCTTCGAGCGCGTCGCTGATGGTGTTGCTGCTGTTCTCAATATCGACATTGTTAACTTTGAGTTTGGCATTCTGCGCGGTAACGCTTTCTTCCATTCCATTGCCAGTACCGGCTGCGTCATAACCCATAAAGCTTTGCAGGGCGCTGTCACCGCTTACGCTGATGCTCATCGCATTATCAGAGCCGGTATCATTGGCGGTGACGGACAGACGATACTGACCGTTCCCGACGTTAATGATACTGGCGCTGACGCCTGAATCGGATTTGTTAATTGCATCGCGAATGCCGCTCAATGAAGAGTCCGCGGCCGAGATATCGATAGTAACGGGCTTCTTCCCGCCACCTTGTTGAATGGTTATCTTGCTGTCGGAGGTCGCAATCGCCGTTTTGCTGTCGGGCTGGGTGTTTTTGGTGGTCAGGGTTTGCGCCTGCGCCAGCTGCGTCACGCTGATGGTATATTTCCCGGCAATCGCATTCCCGGTCGTGGTGGCGCTAAAGGCAGATGAGCTGCTGCTGGTGGTCGTGGCGGTAAACAAATCGGCTTTATTCAGCGCGGTATTTGCCGTCTGGAATGAGACCAGCGCGCTTTTTAATGTTCCGTACGCGCTCAGTTTCGCGGTGTAAGACGACTGCTGCGTAGAGATAGGTTTCAGCCCGGCTTTTTCAGCGGCTTCAAGGTTATCGAGAATCGTGCTTAATTCCAGACCCGACCCAACTCCCAGCGTAGAAATACTTGCCATACTTATTCCTTAATGTAGCGACATGTAGATTGAATACCGGGGTTATCGGCGGGATTGGCGCAAAGTTTACGGTTAATTTTCTTTTTTTAATGGCGGGAATAAAGGCAACAGGGCGGACTATTTCGACGGCTAAGCAATTAATTCTGTGTTTGAGAAAAAAGTGTGAAAAAAAATCTAAAGGTTAGTGGGGTGGCGACGATAACCACAATGACGGCGATTGAGCCGACGGGTGGAAGCCCAAACCGTAACCACAGACTTGAAACACAGGAATCGAAATCATGGCACAAGTCATCAATACCAACAGCCTCTCGCTGATCACTCAGAACAACATCAACAAAAACCAGTCTGCTCTGTCGACTTCCATTGAGCGTCTGTCTTCCGGTCTGCGTATCAACAGCGCGAAAGACGATGCGGCTGGCCAGGCGATTGCGAACCGCTTCACCTCTAACATCAAAGGCCTGACTCAGGCGGCACGTAACGCCAACGACGGTATCTCCCTGGCGCAGACCGCAGAAGGCGCACTGTCTGAAATCAACAACAACTTGCAGCGTGTGCGTGAGTTGACCGTTCAGGCAACCACTGGCACCAACTCCACTTCTGACCTGTCTTCTATCCAGGACGAAATCAAATCCCGCCTGGACGAAATTGACCGCGTATCCGGCCAGACTCAGTTCAACGGCGTGAACGTGCTGGCTAAAAACGGCACCATGTCTATCCAGGTTGGCGCGAACGATGGTCAGACCATCGACATCAACCTGCAGCAGATCGACTCTTCTACTTTGGGTCTGAACGGCTTCTCCGTTGCGCAGGGCGCACTGAAAGTGGGTGCATCTGTAACTCAGATTACTGACACTGCGACCAACACGCCTAAAGATGTTGACCTGAGCGCGGTTGCTACAGCACTGAAAGTTGATGCAAGCACGCTGACTCTGCACAACGTATCAGGTACTGACCAGTATGTTGTTCAGTCTGGTAACGACTCTTACTCTGTTTCTGTTGGCGATACCGCTGCTGACGCAGGTAAAGTTACTCTGAACACCACCACTGTGACTTACGGTGATGCGACTAACGGTATTGCCGCCAACGGCGCATCGATGGCAGGTCAGCCAATTAAAGTCGGTACTGATGCTAGCGGCGTTGTGACTGGCTTTGTTACCGTTCAGGGTAAAAACTTCTCCGTCGCTGCTGCTGGTATGGCGAACACCAAAGACTCCACCGCACCAACCGCTACCACCACTGCTGGCGTTGAGCTGAGCACTGGCGGCGGTCGTACTGCGACTGCTGAATTTGCAGGTGCTTCTACTGCAGATCCGCTGGCAATGCTGGACAAAGCTATCGCATCCGTTGATAAATTCCGTTCTTCACTGGGTGCGGTGCAGAACCGTCTGGACTCTGCCATCACCAACCTGAACAACACCACCACCAACCTGTCTGAAGCGCAGTCCCGTATTCAGGACGCCGACTATGCGACCGAAGTGTCGAACATGTCTAAAGCGCAGATCATCCAGCAGGCCGGTAACTCCGTGCTGTCCAAAGCAAACCAGGTTCCACAGCAGGTTCTGTCTCTGCTGCAGGGCTAATCCTGATTATGCGAACAAACCCCGCCTCGGCGTAATGCTTGTCAGTTAAGCTTTTGAAGAAGGCCGCAACGGGTAACGTTGTGGCCTCTTTTTTACGGCTCTCGGGTAATGCCGGGCTCTTCGTCCTGGTAGCACCAACCCTGGAGCCATACTCAGTATTTCTTCCATCACTTTTGGCAGTTTTCCCGGCGCCACTCCCGGCAGTGAACTCAGGTGACTGCGCAGATACAGGGCCGACTGTTTA
>Ga0207655_1000315_pt1 | contig 72146 bp, 64 predicted proteins | sample KBSM44metaG_FD_184398 | JGI IMG/M metagenome (GOLD analysis project Ga0207655, IMG submission 184398) | Miscanthus rhizosphere microbial communities from Kellogg Biological Station, Michigan, USA - KBS M4-4 metaG (SPAdes) (version 2) | ecosystem: Host-associated > Plants > Roots > Rhizosphere >... | reverse complement strand
TTTGGCCATGGTGCGTGCCCTGAACAAAATGACGAAGACAGGTATGCCAGAAAGCGTACGTATTATCTGACAACTGCAACCGGCTACGAAGATGCTTGCCCCAAATCTGATTTATTCAACAAAGCCCCAGATTATTACCGAATGTAGAATGCGCTACGCCGCCAGAGAGTTATTAACCTCAGACAAAAATATCTCTCAGGTGTCTCAACTCTGTGGATATAGCAGCACCTCGTATTTTATTTCCGTCTTTAAACATCACTACGGCGTTACACCGCTGCATTACGTGGCTGAACATCGGCATTTACTGATGACGGCCTGACAACGCAGCAGATCAGCCATAATAATAGCAAATACGGATATACCGCCCGCCCCTCAGCTAACATCATTGCGCCAAAGCGATATTATCCCCCTGAATAATCTTCAGGAGGAATATGATGTCCAGCGATGCTGATGCCACAAAGTGGGTTTAGTTCCGGTCACCTTGATGGTGTCCGGTAATATTATGGGGTCGGGCGTTTTTCTGCTGCCTGCTAACCTCGCCACCACCGGCGGGATTGCAATCTACGGATGGCTGGTAACCATCATCGGTGCCCTGGCGCTGTCGATGGTGTATGCCAAAATGTCGTCCTTAGACTCCAGTCCCGGCGGCTCTTACGCTTACGCGCGATGGTGGTCATCGGCGTCGGCTATCTGAGCTACTTTTTCCCCTTGCTCAAAGACCCAATGGTCCTGACCCTAACCTGCGTGGCGGTGCTGTGGATTTTTGTACTGCTGAACATCGTCGGGCCGAAAATGATCACCCGCGTCCAGGCGGTAGCAACGGTACTGGCGCTGATCCCGATTGTCGGCATCGCGGTGTTTGGCTGGTTCTGGTTCCACAGTGACACCTACATGGCAGCATGGAACGTCAGCGGGAAGAGCACCTTCAACGCCATTCAGAGCACCCTGAGCGTCACCTTATGGTCATTTATCGGCGTCGAAAGTGCCTCCGTCGCCGCCGGAGTGGTGAAAAATCCAAAACGTAACGTGCCCATTGCCACCATCGGGGGGGGTGCTGATTGCCGCCGTATGCTACGTGCTGTCCACCACCGCGATCATGGGGATGATCCCGAATGCCGCCCTGCGCGTGTCCGCCTCGCCTTTCGGGGATGCCGCTCGCATGGCCCTTGGCAACACCGCGGGCGCAATCGTCTCCTTCTGTGCCGCTGCAGGCTGCCTCGGTTCGCTCGGTGGCTGGACCTTACTCGCCGGACAAACGGCAAAGGCCGCCGCCGACGATGGCCTGTTCCCGCCGATTTTTGCCAAAGTGAATAACGCCGGAACGCCAGTGGCGGGATTGCTGATCGTCGGTGTGCTCATGACCCTGTTCCAGTTCAGTAGCATTTCGCCGAACGCGGCAAAAGAATTTGGTCTGGTGTCATCGGTATCGGTGCTCTTTACCCTCGTGCCTTATCTCTATACCTGCGCCGCGTTACTGCTGTTGGGTCATGGGCACTTTGGCAGAGCGCGTCCGGCCTATCTGTTGCTGACCTTTATCGCCTTCGTGTATTGCATCTGGGCGGTGATTGGCTCTGGCGCACAGGAAGTGATGTGGTCGTTCGTCACCTTAATGGTGATCACCGCCCTGTATGCCCTCAACTACAATCGCATTCACAAAAATCCGTGGCCGCTCGACGTGCCGGCGGCAAAAATTTGACACCAAGCCAGCCTCCGGGCTGGCTCTTTCGCTTACCCCTTCTGCCCGTCGCCTCTTATAATGATTGCATGAGTTCTTCGCTGACCGGCTTTCATTATGACTCCCTCTGTTGTTAAACGTGACTGGCGTATCCCTGCCGCCCTCGCCTTCATGGCGCTGTTGCTGGCCTTCGCATTTCAGCTCCACGCCCATTGGGCCGCGTTCCTGCAATGGTGTCTGGCGACACAAATCACCCTGCATCGTTATCTGGTGATGTACCTTTTGCAGCTCAATAATCATCAATACAGCGCCGGGGTGTGGCTGCTGGTTGGGGCGTTTATGTATGGCGTGCTGCACGCCATCGGGCCGGGTCACGGCAAATTTATCGTCACAACCTGGCTCAGCACCCATCAGGAAAGCCCGTTAGCGGCTCGGATAGTCCCGTTCCTCGGCAGCCTGATGCAAGGCATCAGCGCTATCCTGTTCGTGTTTATTCTCGCCGTGGGGATGAATCTGGCTTCTGGCGACCTGAGCGAAAGCCGCTGGTACATCGAAAAAATCAGCGCCGTGCTGATCGGCAGCTTCGGTGCGCTGGTGATTTGGCAGACCCTGAACAGCCTGAAACCCAAGACGTTCAGACCCCGTCGCCTGACCCCGCTGGATGCGGGCGGACATCAACATGCTGTCGACTGCGGCTGCGGGCATCACGGCGTCAGGGCCGACATCGCTCAGGCAGACTGGAAAACGCGGGTGGGTATCATCCTGGCGATCGGCGCGCGCCCATGCAGCGGGGCTATCATGATCATGCTGTTCTCCAACGCGCTGGGTATTGTGAGCTGGGGGATTATCGCAGTGATGGCGATGGCCTTCGGCACGGCGCTGTCGATTCTCGGCTTATCGCTGGCGGTGCGCTACGCGCGCGAACGCACGGTGGCCTGGTTTGGCCAAGATTCGAACCCGCTTCATTGGCTGATGCCCACGGTAAAAATCATCGGTGGATTGCTGATTGTCCTGTTCGCGTTGGTCCTGTTTATGACCGTCATACCGATCAGTGCCAACGGGGACTACATCGCTGCCGGATGCTGACCGCCAACGACAGAGATAAAAAAACGCTTCCGACCAGGAAGCGTTTTTAACGCAAAGCAGCGAAACGATTACTCGTTGATGCGTGGATGCTGATCCACCAGACGGGTGCGTTTTTCCTGCAGCGCTTCAATTTCCGCATCAATATCTTCAATTTTATGTTCGATATTGTCGTGATGCTCGCGCAGAATTTCTTTCGCTTCCTGAATATCAGACGCCGCCGGGGTCGCGCCTTTCAGCGGCTGGTTGGCGGTTTCTTTCATCGTGATACCGGTCATCAGGCCGATAACGGCGATCACCATCAGGTAATACGCAGGCATCATCAGGTCCTGAGTGTATTCCACCAGCCACGCCGCCAACGTTGGCGTCAGACCAGCCACCAGCACCGAAATATTGAAGGCACTCGCCAACGCGCTATAGCGGATATGGGTCGGGAACATCGCGGGCAGCGATGACGCCATCACCCCGATAAAGCAGTTGAGGATCACCGCCAGCAGCAGCAGCCCGGCGAAAATCAGCGCCACCACGCCACTGTTAATCATGATGAAGGCAGGTATAGCGCACAGGAACAGCAGCACGCTACCTACCAGAATGAACGGGCGACGGCCAAAGCGGTCGCTGAGCATCCCGATAATCGGCTGCACAAACAGCATACCCACCATGATAGCGATGATGATCAGCACGCCGTGGTCTTCTGAATAATGCAGGTTATGCGACAGATAGCTCGGCATGTAGGTCAGCAGCATGTAGTAGGTGACGTTGGTTGAAATCACCATCCCCACGCAGACCAGCAACGCACGCCAGTGTTTGGTGGCAATCTCTTTAAACGAAACTTTCGGTCCGTCCTGCAGGCCCTGACGGTCACCCTGCTCCATCTTCTCAACGTGCTGCTGGAAGGCCGGAGTCTCCTCAAGCGCGTGACGCAGATACAGACCAATAATCCCTAGCGGCAAGGCGAGGAAGAACGGCAGACGCCAGCCCCATTCGAGGAAGTTGTTTTCGCCGACAATAGTCGAAATCAGTACCACCAATCCTGCACCTAACACGAAGCCCGCAATCGACCCGAAATCGAGCCAACTGCCCATAAAGCCGCGCTTACGGTCCGGCGAGTACTCGGCAACGAAGATAGACGCCCCTGTGTATTCCCCGCCCACAGAGAAGCCCTGAGCCATCTTACACAGCAGCAGCAAGATAGGTGCCCAGATGCCGATAGTGGCATAAGAGGGGATCAGGCCGATACAGAAGGTACTGATCGACATAATGATGATGGTGATGGAGAGAATTTTCTGGCGACCGTACTTATCGCCGAGCATTCCGAAAAACAGACCGCCGAGCGGGCGGATCAGGAAGGGAACAGAGAAGGTCCCCAAGGCTGCAATCATCTGAACGCTAGGGTTAGCGTCGGGGAAGAAGACCTTACCCAATGCGTAAGCCACAAAACCGTAAACGCCGAAGTCGAACCATTCCATCGCGTTGCCGAGCGACGCGGCGGTAATCGCCTTGCGCAGCTTACTGTCGTCGATGATGGTGACATCACCCAGAGTGATCGGCTTAACTTTTTTCCTTTTTAGCATTTTTGTCCTCGTTAACTATCGCCTTGAGCGCACACAGGGGGAGGCGAACACAAGCGCTCGCGTGCGTGCGGTAGTGGAGCGGCGAATTGCTGTGCTCCTCAATTCAAGCGTAGCAGGTTTACTTCCACTGGCTGCTCACAGCCTGTACAACCGAACCTGATGACGCCTGCTCTGGCAGAAAAGATCTGACCAAAATCTCAATGTGTCGTGATATTTTTCGTACTTTCCTTTCTTACCCTAACAGCGTTTATATTTGTGATCAACTTCACGAAAAAATAATGATGACTGTTAAGATGATTCATGAAACGTCAATAAGTCCCCCCATGTTTTAAGCCTTTTCTCAATCCTGATTCGCGTACCCGCTCGAAAAAACGCCTGTTTCGCCAACCTATTACCTCTTATTAAGCAGCAAAATAATTAATTCGCTAACGGATTGTGACCGACATTTCTTTACATCTAATTCACAGCAAAATCATATAAAAGTCCGACTTAAGAATTTCCTGCAAAATATGTGATCGATACAACTAAAACACTGTTTTATTTTCATTGAATCAGCATTCCATTGATCGCATCATAGCCTCAGAACATTGGCCAAGCTGTTGAACCCTCTTCTTTTGTGTCGCCCCGGCCTGACGGTGTGGGGATGTGAGGATAAAAAATGAAAATTAAAGCCACCATTGAACGTATCCCTGGCGGAATGATGTTAGTCCCACTGTTGTTGGGTGCCGTATTAAATACGCTGGCACCGGATACCGGTAATTATTTTGGTTCGTTCACCAAAGGTATGATTGGCGGAACGGTTCCTATCCTGGCCGTTTGGTTTTTCTGCATCGGGGCATCCATCGATTTACGCGCCACCGGCACGGTATTACGCAAATCAGGCACCCTGGTCATCACCAAAATTGCCGTTGCCTGGGTCGTGGCGATGATTGCCGCCACGTTTATTCCCGACGGCGGGATTCAGACCGGCTTCTTCGCCGGACTGTCAGTGCTGGCGCTGGTGTCCGCGATGGATATGACCAACGGCGGGCTGTACGCCAGCCTGATGAACCAGTACGGTTCGAAAGAAGAATCCGGCGCGTTCGTGCTGATGTCTCTGGAATCCGGCCCGCTGATGACCATGGTTATCCTCGGTTCCGCCGGTCTGGCCTCCTTTGAACCGCACCACTTCATTGGCGCCGTGCTGCCGTTCCTGATTGGTTTCGCGCTCGGCAACCTTGACCACGATTTCCGCGCCTTCTTCAGCAAAGCGACGCCGGTGCTGATCCCGTTCTTCGGCTTCGCGCTCGGGAACACCATCAACCTGGGTGTGATCATGGATACTGGCCTGCTGGGTATCGTCCTGGGCGTGGCGGTCATTATTATTACCGGGATCCCGTTGATTATTGCCGACCGGGTGATCGGTGGCGGGAATGGCACGGCGGGCGTGGCAGCCTCGTCGGCGGCGGGTGCGGCGGTAGCGAACCCGGTGATCATCGCGCAGATTAACCCGGCCTTTGAACCGGTAGCGGCATCAGCCACGGCGCTGGTCGCGGCAAGCGTGATTGTTACCGCGATCCTGGTACCCATTATCACCGCGCTGTATGCCAAACGGTTTGGCACCGTGCAGGCCAAGCAGCCTGAAGCGGTAGTGGCAGAATCGTTACATCACTAACTTTCTGACTCCGGCGGGGCGGTCAGGCCTCGTCGGTAAATAACTCCTCAATCATCGCATCCACCAGACGGGTGGCAGAACACAGGCGCGGCATCCCCAATGCCACTGGCTGCCAGGTTTGAGTCACCGACCAGCACACCGGCTGACGTACTGCATCACAGTCGCTTCCCAGCCAGGCCAGCATCTCTTTGTAATCCATTAAACCCACAGACGTCGGCGACACCAGCCATTGATGATAAGAATGGCGCGTTTCCGTCGCTGCGCCGATGCCTTGCGCCAGATACTGAGCCGCCATGGTGCGTAAGCTGTCTTTCAGCAGGCCGCGCACTTCGTCGTTCGCCAGCCGCCACGCATCGCCGAACGCCCCCCAGCGCAGCTCTTCCAGCGCGATAAAACAACGCCCCGCCAGTGACCAGCCGTCATACTGCCCGGCATGCCAGCGGGTGAACACTTCATCGCTGTGCGCACCCGACTCCACCATCAGCCCGCGCTGGGTCAGCGCCCGTTGCTTGTGCTCCGCACGCTGGCTGAACTGCTCGCTGACCAGACCAAATTGCTCGCGCAGCTCGGGTGAACCCTGGCTTTTGCCCTTGAGAAAGTGCAGATAGCGGCTCATGCGCGTCAGGGCCAGATGACCCGGGTCGAACTGACTGGCGAGCTTTTCTGTCAATCCGAGACGCATCGCGGGATTGTCGCTAAACAGCCCCGCCACCGACCACGGCCGCAGCTGGGTTTGCGCCAGGATTTCATTCATCAGGCGTTCGCGAAACTGCTGCTGTTGCGGGGCGAGCGTATGCTGGCGTGGGTTTTCAATGCCCAGCACCAGACTGACCATAAATCGGGCATGGAGAGATTCAAGCCAGCGGCCTGGTCCCTCCAGCAATCGCGTATTCATCTCTGTTCAGCCGCAAAAAGGGTTTGAATGTCGTCGCGCAATAACCGCGCATCCTCTTCAATCCAGCGAACCGTGGCCAGGCACTGCGTCAGCTGCTGACATAAGGTATTCACCGTGGACTGATGCTGCTGGCGTAAGGTCAAACTCTCCTGCAAATTTTTCTGCAGGCCGCTAAGACTCTGTGAAAACTCTGCAAAGAAGGTCGCCATTCCCGCCGTAACAGAGACATCGACTTGAAGCGCCAAAGCTTTAAGGATTTGTGCGCAGAAGGTCGACACGCTATCCACGATCCGCGCCTTAATCGCATTCACATCAATGATGTAACGCGTTTTGGTCAACACATAATCATCCCAGCCCCAATTGGGATTGTTGAGCCAACGGCTGACCGTTTCCCGCATCCCGCCACGCAGGCTGCCTACCGGCAAATCCTCGGTGGCGACCGTGCCATTGAACCACTGCGGCATGGCGATTTGCAGCGAACCGGACTGAAAAACGGGCAGCGTGACCCGAGTGCGGAACCCGGCCCGATGCAGATCTTCTTTGACGTGGGCTTCAATCGGCTTGAGGGCGTCGTCCAGGGTGCGGCTGAGCGATGTTTCAAGCTGGCTAAAACGCAGTGACAGCTCGCGGAAAATATTCTGCTGGCAGGTAAACACCATGCCTTCGCAGTCGGAGCGAATGATGCTGAGCAGTCGGTTGGCCTGCTCTTCATCTTCGAGGATCAGTTCCCCGCAGTCATCCTGCTGCGACCACCGCAAATCTGCCCCGTGGGCGAGACTCATCGTCTGCAGATTATCGCGGCTGAAGCTGCTGTCGAGCAGCGTCAAAATTTCCTGCTGCTGACCGGCGATAAACGCCCCGGCGGCATCCATCGCCTGCTCCACTTCATGATTAATTTCTTCGCTGACTACGCGTTGGCGCACCTCAAACTGGGCTATGTCTTCTTCAAGACCAACGATATTGTCCTGCAATTGCCCGGCGGCGACCGTCAGCCCCTGCAAACGGAAGTCGAGATATTCCCGCGCGTTTTGCGCATAGTTCAGCAGCTTGTGCGAAGCCGATCGCAGCGCAAACAGTGAGGCATTGGCGTGGGCCGCGTGCAGCAGCATATTGATGGGCTTCTCAAACAGCGAGTCTTCCCACAGCAGATCGGCGGCATGACGAATATGGGTCACGTCATCCAGAGAGGCGGTTCGCCAGCGTCGGCCCAGCGCCGCTTCGGCAAAATCCTGTACCCAGCGCTGGTCCTGATGGTTGGGCAATTTGCCGTTGCTGTTCAGCTCGTGCCGGGCGCGATTGGCGAGATAGCCCCACATCGATGACACCGGGAAAATCTGCCCCGGGGTGATAAGCCCCTTCATCAGCGTGCCGGAGATCATCGCCCGCACCTGATCTTCATCGTCGCTGTTTCTGTCTTTCTGATCGAACTTGTTCACCAGCGCATACAGCGGCACCGACTTGCTGACCGCCGCAATCGCCTGACGCACTTCCTGATCGGAAATCGATTTGAGCTGGGTGTAATCCATCACCGCCAGTATCGCGGAGGCGCGGGACAGCTGTTCGTTGAGCATTTTTTGCAGGTGCGGTTGCCCCGCTTCGTTCGGCCCCGGCGTATCCAGCAGCGTGAGCTGACCGGCATTTTCACCGAATCCGGCCAAATGCACGAACTCAACTTCGATCACCGGAATATGTTCAATCGCCGCGTAGTCGGCAAACGGGAAATCGACATCCATTGCTCGGGAAAGCCGTACCAAATCGTTGAGGCTTTTCAGGCACTGGAAAATAGGCTGCGCACCGAGATAATGTTTTTCAAAGGCGACCCCGCCAATTATACGTTCGAGCAGGGCATTCATGTCCTTATCCATTTCGAGCTTCAGTGCCAGCTTTTCTCGATCAACGTGCCGGAGTTTATCCTGTAATTCATGCATTAAGCGCTCAATAGGCTTAACGTGAATAAAATTCAGGCCGGGTTCTTTCTGACCCGGCGTATGGCGAATAAGCGTCGGCAATGCGGTCATGGGCCGATTACGGTTAGGTAAAACCTCGGTTCCAACGATGGCATTAATGGTGGTGGATTTCCCGGCTTTCATGGTGCCAACTATCGCCAGCACCATTTCCAGACGGGTAATTTTGCGCAATTCGTTATTCAAGGTGCCCTGCTGGGTGCCCAGGGCGTGCGCGCTCCCGGGCAGCGCATACGGTGTTTCAGCGTCGCTCGTCACGTTGCCCGGCAGTCCATTAACGGTCTCAAGATGTCGTAAAGCCAACTGCAGCAAGCGCTCAGCTTCCTGACTCAATTCAAATATTGTCTGTGTGTACATGGTTAAAGTATTCCCTTAACGCAAATTTTATAACTTTTATTGGTCAGACTTTTTTAATTTCCCGATTTTATTTCTTATATAATTATCAGTGCCGGGCAAAGGAATGCAGCACGTAAGAAATCAGGAGATATACAGATTAGCGCTATATACAACATTCGACAGGATATATTGCATATAAATCCCCCTACGAAAAAATGTAGGTAAAATAGCGCTGAGTAATATTCAGAAATGCGATCCTCACCATAACGCAAACGCCATTGCTCGGCAATTTCGAAATATCAAAATGTGTACAAAGGCCCGTGGACTGTACAGGGCGACCGGCAAATAGTCCCGACAACCGTAAGGACTTGCGGTATAATGAGTCATACTTTTAGCGCTCAGCGGCGGTTTGCACGGTCTGTGGCGCGTTTTCAATTATTACGAGGTTACTATGTCTCTGCCACACTGCCCGAAATGCAATTCCGAATACACCTATGAAGACAATGGCATGTTCATCTGCCCTGAGTGCGCCCACGAGTGGAACGACGCCGAGCCTGCACAGGACAGCGATGTGCTGATCGTTAAAGATGCCAACGGCAACCTGCTGGCCGACGGCGACAGCGTCACCGTGGTGAAAGACTTAAAAGTTAAAGGCAGCTCTTCGATGTTAAAAATCGGTACCAAAGTAAAGAATATCCGCCTCGTTGAAGGCGATCATAACATCGACTGCAAAATTGACGGTTTTGGCCCAATGAAGCTGAAATCTGAGTTCGTTAAAAAGAACTAAACCCTCGCCACACCGCCCGGCGGCGCTCGCTTGCCGGGCCTTCAACGCACCTCGCTGTGGGTTGAACAAAAAACTACCGCTTGGTTACTTTCCCCCGCCGTAACTACACTTATCGGGTACTCCTTATCCGAGGTTATGGTTATGCCCTTAAGCCCCTATATCTCTTTTTCCGGTAACTGCGCCGAAGCCCATGCGTTTTATCAGCAGGCACTTCACGCAGAGCTGGGTTACAAAATGACCTTTGGCGAAATGCCAACAGCCGATCAGAACAGCGAAGACGGCTGCCCTTCCGGTATGGTTTTCCCCCCCGATGCCATCGCCCACTCCAACGTCCGCATTGCGGGCAGTGAGATAATGATGAGCGACGGGATGACCGGCAGCGTCAGCTATTCCGGCTTTACCCTGGTGCTCGACACCCAGGACGTCAACGAAGGAAAAGGCTGGTTCGATGCCCTCGCCGAGGGCGGGAAAGTCGAAATGGAGTGGCAGGAAACCTTCTGGGCTCACGGCTTTGGCAAAGTGGTCGATAAATTCGGCGTGCCGTGGATGATCAACGTCGTCAAACAACCGCAGTAATCCCTCCCGGGGCGAGGCCGCTCGCCCTGTCACACGCCTTACCTCAACTGTTCATCGTTCATTCACTGTGCCTTAACCGCGCTGTCATATTGCCACGTCACGATGTCGGCAGATTCAGTGGCGCCCCCGCCACGTAAACCCCGATGAGGCCTGAATCATGCACCTGTCCAGACATCCGACCAGTTATCCGACGCGTTACGAGGAAATTGCCGCCCGGCTCGAACAGGAGCTGCGCAGCCAGTATCGCTGCGGGGACTATCTTCCCGCCGAACATCAGCTGGCCGCCCGCTTTGACGTCAACCGCCACACCCTGCGTCGCGCCATCGATCAACTGGTGGAAAAAGGCTGGGTGCAGCGTCGGCAGGGAATTGGCGTGCTGGTGCTGATGCGCCCGTTCGACTACCCGCTCAACGCCCAGGCGCGCTTCAGCCAGAATCTGCTCGACCAGGGCAGCCATCCCACCAGCGAAAAACTGCTCTCGGTGCTGCGCCCGGCCTCCGGTCACGTCGCCGATGCGCTGGGGATCCAGGAGGGCGATAACGTCATTCACCTGCGCACCCTGCGTCGGGTCAACGGCATCGCGCTGTGTCTTATCGATCACTATTTCTCGGACATGTGCTTCTGGCCCGCGCTTCAGCGCTTCGACAGCGGCTCGCTGCACGATTTTCTGCAACATGAACTGGCCCTGAACCTGAAACGCACGCAAACGCGCATCAGCGCCCGTCGTGCCCAGGCCAAAGAGAGCAAGGTTCTGGAAATCCCCAACATGGCGCCGCTGCTTTGCGTGCGCACCCTGAACCATCGTGACGGTGAGACCAACGCGACGGAATACTCCGTCAGCCTGACCCGCGCCGACATGATTGAATTCACCATGGAGCACTGAATGCCTTTCGATATTGCAACTCGCCAGCGCTGGATATCGGCCCTGGCCCACAGCGACCCGGCGCAGCTCGCCGCCCGAATGCAGGCGCTGAAGCTGTCCCCGGAGTATGAAATCCTCCGCGCCCCGGAAAGCGGGCTGGTGCAAATCCAGGCGCGGATGGGTGCCACCGGATCTCGCTTCTTCGCCGGGGATGCCACGCTGACCCGTGCCACCGTGCGGCTTAGCGACGGCACGATGGGCTACAGCTGGGTGCTGGGCCGCGATAAAGCCCACGCCGAACGCTGTGCCGCACTCGATGCGCTGCTGCAAACCCAGAGCCACTTCCAGACGCTGATGGAAACCCTGATTGCCCCGCTGGAAGCCGATCGCGAAGCGCGCCTCGCTGCCCGCCACGCTGAAGTGAATGCCAGCCGGGTCGACTTCTTTACCTTAGTGCGTGGAGACAACGCATGACGCTTTCTACCGAACTAAAAACCGCCTTCCCTCTTCCGGTGCAGGATGCCCAACACAGTTTCCGTCGTCTGCTCAAAGCCATGAGCGAACCGGGGGTGATCGTCTCGCTGCATCAGCATAAGCACGGCTGGCAGCCGCTCTCCCCGGCCACCACCAGCGTGCTGCTGACCCTGGCGGATAACGACACCCCGGTGTGGTTGTCAGCCTCGCTGGATAACGATATCGCCCGCCAGAACCTGCGTTTTCACACCAACGCCCCGTTGGTCAGCCAGCCGCAGCACGCGCTGTTTGCGGTAACCGACGCGTCCATCAGTACCGAACAGCTGAATGCCCTGTCGGCGGGCAGCGCCATCGCCCCGGAAACCAGCGCCACGCTGATTGTCCAGCTCAGCAGCCTGAGCGGCGGCCGAATGCTGCGCCTCACCGGGGCGGGCATCAACGAAGAGCGGATGATCGCCCCGCAGTTGCCGGAATGCATTATTCACGAACTGACCGAGCGCCCGCACCCGTTCCCGCTGGGCGTTGATCTGATCCTCACCTGCGGCGACCGCCTGCTGGCTATCCCGCGCACCACGCACGTGGAGGTTTGCTGATGTACGTTGCCGTCAAAGGGGGCGAAAAGGCGATCGCCGCCGCGCACGCCCTACAGGAACAGAAACGCCGCGGTGATACGCAGCTTCCCGAAGTGAGCGTGGCGCAAATAGAACAGCAGCTCAATCTGGCCGTTGACCGGGTGATGACCGAAGGCGGTATCGCCGACCGCGAACTGGCGGCCCTGGCGCTGAAACAGGCCAGCGGCGATAACGTCGAAGCTATTTTTCTACTGCGCGCCTACCGCACCACGCTCCCGCGTCTGGCGGTGAGTGAGCCGATTAACACCGCCGACATGCGCCTCGAACGTCGTATCTCGGCGGTGTACAAAGACGTGCCCGGTGGCCAACTGCTCGGCCCGACCTACGATTACACCCACCGCCTGCTCGATTTCACCCTGCTGGCGAACGGCGAAACCCCGACGGTTGCCAGCAGCGCAGAACCGCCTGCCGCCTCCCCGCACGTCTTCAGCCTGTTGACGCGCCAGGGACTGGCCAACGTCGAAGAAGATAGCGGTCAAACGCCGGACGATATCACCCGCACTCCGCCGGTTTACCCCTGCTCCCGCGCCTCACGTCTGCAACAGCTGATGCGCGGGGACGAAGGGTATCTGCTGGCGCTGGCCTACTCCACGCAGCGCGGCTATGGCCGTAACCACCCCTTCGCCGGAGAAATCCGCAGCGGCCACGTTGATGTCGACATTGTGCCGGAAGAGCTGGGATTTGCAGTGAACGTCGGGGAACTGCTGATGACCGAATGCGAAATGGTGAACGGCTTCGTCGCCCCGGAAGAGGTTGCCCCGCACTTTACGCGCGGTTACGGGCTGGTATTTGGCCTCAGCGAGCGGAAAGCGATGGCGATGGCGCTGATGGACCGCGCGCTACAGGCCCCGGACTACGACGAACATATTGCGGGCCCGGCGCAGGACCAAGAGTTTGTGCTGTCCCACGCCGATAACGTCGAAGCCGCCGGGTTCGTCTCGCACCTCAAGCTTCCGCACTATGTCGATTTCCAGGCCGAACTGGAACTGCTCAAACGCCTGCAACAGGAGCGCAATCGTGGCTAATCTCAGCGGCTATAACTTCGCGTATCTCGACGAACAGACCAAGCGCATGATCCGCCGCGCGATCCTGAAAGCCGTCGCCATTCCGGGCTATCAGGTACCGTTCGGTGGGCGTGAAATGCCGATGCCTTACGGCTGGGGCACCGGCGGCATTCAGCTCACCGCCAGCGTGATTGGCGAAGCCGACGTGCTGAAAGTGATCGACCAGGGCGCGGATGACACCACCAACGCCGTCTCAATCCGCAACTTTTTTAAACGTGTCACCGGGGTGAACACCACCGAACGCACAGAAGACGCAACGCTGATCCAGACCCGCCACCGGATCCCGGAAACGCCGCTGACCGAAGATCAGATCCTCATCTTCCAGGTGCCGATCCCGGAACCGCTGCGCTTTATCGAACCGCGCGAAACCGAAACCCGCACCATGCACGCCCTGGAAGAGTACGGCGTGATGCAGGTGAAACTGTATGAAGACATCGCCCGCTTCGGCCATATCGCCACCACCTACGCCTACCCGGTGAAGGTCAACGATCGCTACGTGATGGATCCTTCACCGATCCCGAAATTCGATAACCCGAAAATGGACCGCATGCCCGCATTGCAGTTGTTCGGTGCCGGGCGCGAAAAACGCATCTACGCCGTACCGCCGTACACCAAAGTGGAAAGCCTCGATTTCGACGATCACCCGTTTACGGTGCAGGCCTGGGACGAACCCTGTGCCATCTGCGGCTCGCGCCACAGCTATCTCGATGAAGTGGTACTCGATGACACCGGCAAACGGATGTTTGTCTGCTCCGATACCGATTACTGCCGCCAACAGAGCGAGGCGTTAAGTCAATGAATCAGCCGTTACTTTCGGTCAATAACCTGACCCATCTTTATGCGCCGGGCAAAGGCTTTAGCGACGTCTCATTTGAGCTGTGGCCGGGCGAAGTGCTGGGGATTGTCGGTGAATCCGGCTCCGGCAAAACCACCCTGCTGAAGTCCATTTCCGCGCGACTCGCACCGCAGCAGGGTGAGGTCGTGTATCAGAATCAATCGCTGTATGGCATGTCGGAAGGCGAACGCCGCCGCCTGCTGCGCACCGAATGGGGCGTGGTGCATCAGCATCCCATGGACGGCCTACGTCGTCAGGTGTCGGCGGGTGGCAATATCGGCGAACGCCTGATGGCCACCGGCGCACGCCACTACGGCAACATCCGCGAGACCGCCTCGCAATGGCTGGAGGCGGTCGAAATCCCATCCTCGCGCATTGATGAGCTGCCCACCACCTTCTCCGGCGGGATGCAGCAGCGTCTGCAAATCGCCCGCAACCTGGTCACTCATCCGAAGCTGGTGTTTATGGACGAGCCGACCGGCGGCCTGGACGTATCGGTGCAGGCGCGCCTGCTCGACCTGCTGCGTGGCCTGGTGGTGGAACTGGATCTGGCGGTGGTAATTGTCACCCATGATTTGGGCGTGGCGCGCCTGCTGGCGGACCGCCTGATGGTGATGAAAGCCGGTCAGGTGGTGGAAAGTGGATTAACCGATCGCGTGCTCGACGATCCGCTTCATCCGTACACCCAGCTGCTGGTCTCCTCCGTTTTGCAGAACTGACTTTTGCCTGATGGCGCACATGAGTAGGCCGGATAAGGCGCCAGCCGCCATCCGGCAATCATAAATAAGAGGCCAAAATGATTCGCGTTGAAAACCTGAGTAAAACCTTCGTCCTGCATCACCAAAACGGGATCAACCTGCCGGTGCTCTACAAAGCCTCGCTAACGGTCAACGCCGGAGAGTGCGTGGTGCTTCACGGCCATTCGGGCAGCGGAAAATCGACCCTGCTGCGCTCGTTGTATGCCAATTACCTGCCCGATGAAGGTCACATCCACATCAAGCACAACGACGAATGGGTGGACTTAGTCACCGCCCCGGCGCGTAAAGTGCTGGAAGTGCGCAAAGGCACCATCGGCTGGGTCAGCCAGTTTCTGCGGGTGATCCCCCGTATTTCAGCCCTCGACGTGGTGATGCAGCCGCTGCTCGATTTAGGCGTACCGAAGGAAACGTGCCGCGCGAAAGCCGCCAGCCTGCTCACGCGTCTCAACGTGCCGGAGCGCCTGTGGCACCTTGCTCCGTCGACCTTTTCCGGCGGCGAACAGCAGCGGGTGAACATCGCCCGCGGCTTCGTGGTCGACTACCCGATTCTGCTACTGGACGAACCCACCGCCTCGCTGGATGCCAAAAACAGCGCCGCCGTGGTTGAGCTTATCGACGAAGCCAAAGCGCGCGGCGCGGCCATCGTCGGCATTTTCCATGATCACGCGGTGCGCAGTCGCGTCGCCGACCGTCTCCACCCGATGGGAACCGCAGCATGATTATCAACAACGTGAAATTAGTGCTTGAAGATGAAGTGGTTCACGGCTCGGTCGACGTACAGGACGGCATTATCCGCACCTTCGCCGAAACCCAGAGCCAAAGCCCGCAGGCGATGGACGGCGAAGGCGGCTGGCTGCTGCCGGGCTTGATCGAGCTGCACACCGATAATCTGGATAAATTCTTCACCCCGCGCCCGAAAGTCGACTGGCCCGCGCATTCGGCAATGAGCAGCCACGACGCGCTGATGGTCGCCAGCGGCATCACTACCGTGCTGGACGCGGTGGCGATAGGCGATGTACGGGACGGCGGCGACCGGCTGGAAAATTTAGAGAAGATGATCAATGCCATTGAAGACACGCAAAAGCGCGGCCTGAACCGCGCCGAGCACCGGCTGCATCTGCGCTGCGAACTGCCGCACTTCACCACCCTGCCGCTGTTCGAGAAGCTGGTTGACCGCGAACTGGTGTCACTGGTGTCGCTGATGGATCACTCCCCGGGCCAGCGTCAATACGCCGACCGTTCCAAATATCGCGAGTACTATCAGGGCAAATATCATCTGACCGATGAGCAGATGGTTCGTTTTGAAGAAGATCAGCTTCAGCTTGCCGCCGAATGGTCGCAGCCTAACCGATTGGCGATTTCTGCGGCCTGCCGGGCGCGTGATATCGCGCTCGCCAGCCACGATGATGCTACCCATGCGCACGTGGTCGAATCCCATGACATTGGCAGCGTGATCGCCGAGTTTCCCACCACCTTCGACGCGGCGGAGTCCTCACGTGAGCATGGCATGAATGTGCTGATGGGCGCGCCGAACATCGTGCGCGGTGGGTCGCACTCCGGCAACGTGGCGGCGCATGAGCTGGCCTCACGCGGGCTGCTGGATATCCTCTCCTCCGACTATTATCCCGCCAGCCTGCTCGACGCCGCGTTTCGCATTGCCGACGACGCCCGCAATGCCTACAGCCTGCCGCAGGCCATTCATCTGGTAACGCGCAACCCGGCCCGGGCGCTGAATCTGAGCGACCGGGGAACGATTGCAGAAGGCAAACGCGCCGATCTGGTGCTGGCTCATCGCAAAGGTGACCACGTCCACATCGACCACGTCTGGCGCCAGGGCAAGAGGGTCTTCTGATGACGGGACGGCTTATCTGGTTAGTCGGCCCCTCCGGGTCCGGGAAGGACAGTCTGCTGGCGGCATTACGTCAGCAGGAACACGCGCAGATGCTGGTTGCGCATCGCTACATCACCCGCCCGGCCAGCGCGGGCAGTGAAAACCATATCGCCCTGAGCGAACACGAATTTTTCACCCGCGCCGAGCGCCAGCTGTTCGCCCTGAGCTGGCATGCCAACAATCTTTATTACGGGGTGGGGATCGAAATCGACGTCTGGCTGCATGCGGGTTTTGACGTAGTGGTCAACGGTTCACGCGCCCATTTAGCGCAAACCAAAGCCCGCTATGGCGCGGCTTTACTGCCCGTGTGTTTACAGGTCTCGCCGGACGTGTTGCGTCAACGCCTGCAACAGCGCGGGCGTGAAACGGAGCAGGAGATAGAGCAGCGCCTGGACCGGGCCGCGCGCTATACGCTCAGCGACTGTTTAACGCTGAACAACGACGGCAGTCTGCTACAGTCTGTGGAGACCTTTTTGCGCCTGATACGCGCCCACGGCAACCAGAAAGAGAGCCAGCATGCCCTGTGAACTTCGCCGCGCCACCCTCGATGACACCGATGCGGTGTACGGCCTTATCTGTGAACTGAAGCAGAAAGCGTACGACAGACAGACCTTCGCGGCGGGTTTTGCCGCGAATCTTAACCATCCGAGCCAGCGCTATCAGCTGGCGTGGGTCAACGGGGAAGTCGTCGGGCTTATCGGCCTGCAAGTGATGTTCCCGCTGAACCTGAACTGCTGGATTGGGGAAATTCAGGAGCTGGTAATTCTGCCGCAGATGCGCGGAATGAATATCGGCCAGCAGTTGTTGAGGTGGGCGGAAGACGAAGCCCGCCGCAGCGGCGCGAGCCTGATGGAGCTGTCCAGCGGAAAAGTCCGCACCGACGCGCACCGTTTTTACCTGCGCGAAGGTTATCAGCAGAGCCATTTCCGTTTCAAAAAGCCCCTGTAAACCCGGCAAACGCAGTGCCGCCGGGCAGTCTGACTGAGGAATGAAAGATGAGCCTGACCCTACGCTTAACCGGCACCGGCGGCGCACAGCTGGTGCCGGTCTTTGGCTGCGACTGCGCGGCGTGCCGTCGGGCGCGGCAGGACGAATCCCATCGCCGCCGCCCGTGCAGCGCAGAGGTGCGTTATAACGACGCGGTCACCCTGCTGGATGCAGGCATTCCCGACCTGATGGACCACTATCCCGCCGGTAGCTTCCGCCAGTTTTTACTCACCCATTACCATATGGATCACGTCCAGGGCCTGTTCCCGTTGCGTTGGGGCGTGGGTGAAAAAATCCCGGTCTACGGGCCGCCGGATGAACAGGGCTGCGATGATTTATTCAAACATCCGGGCCTGCTCGATTTCAGCCATACCGTCGAGCCATTCGTGGCCTTCGACCTGCAAGGCCTGCGGGTCACGCCGCTGCCGCTGATTCATTCAAAACTCACCTTCGGCTACCTGCTGGAGTCGGCACACAGCCGGGTGGCGTGGCTGTCAGACACCGCCGGGCTGCCGGAAAAAACGCTGAAATTTCTGCTAAACAATCATCCGCAGGTGATGGTTATCGATTGTAGCCACGAACCCAAGGCGCAAACTCCGCGTAACCATGGCGATCTGAACGCCGTGCTGGCGATCAACGCGATCGTGCGCTGCCCGCGGGTTATCCTGACCCATATCAGCCATCAGTTTGACCTGTGGTTAATGGAAAACTCACTGCCGGAAGGTGTTGAAGCGGGGTACGACGGGATGACGATCGGGCTGGATTAACGCCCGGCTTCTGACCGGGCGGGTAGAATTACTTCGCTAGTTTGGCGATCAGATCCTGACGCGACGGCGACCAGGCCGACAGCACCACCCCCGGCGCATCCGGGTGGCAGGTAATATTGTGCGGCTGATTAGGCGGAACGCGCATCGCTTCCCCGGCACGCAGCGTAGTTACCTCGCCATCACACATAAAATCCAGTACGCCGCTCACCACATAGTTCACTTCTTCGTGGGGATGTTGATGGATGCTCGCCACGGCTCCCGCAGGCAGCGCCACCTCAGCCACCGTTAACTCATCGCTGTTGCTGAGGATCTGGATACTCACATCACCAAATTGCAGCGTATTTTCCTGTTTGCTCATTGTTATACCGTCCTGTCGTTATATATTGTGTTGTTTGACTTGTACTTCTGATGGCATTCAATATTTTATTGACTGCGGAAAAATATCCGTACTGGGTTTTGTAGATAACGCTACGCAGCAGGTGTTAAAAAAGAACTGTGATATGGCACACGGGATATATCACAGTCCAAGGCTCACCCAGGGAAAAGTCGTTATTTATAGATTATCGCTGTTGCCCTGACGTCATTGCCCATTCCAGCACGTTCAAAAGAAGTAATATGGTAATACCCGGCCCCTTTCTGATCGGCTTCTTTGCTCAGTGCCGTCATCGCTTCTTCAAAGGTACCATTTTTGACATTTACCGAGATATTGCCGATTTTCTCGTCCATATTTGCCATTTCAGTATCACGAATTTCGGTTGCAGCGAATGACAGCGTGCTCACAGACATCAGTGCTGCAAAAGCGACTTTTTTATTCATGATCATGTTTACCTTCCTGTGATTACCATTGTGAAAGTGACGTCATTACCCGTTCCTCACAGTCAACACTAATTAAGCACTGCGTGTTATGTATCACCAAAGCATAAACAAAACATAACAAAAAAGTTAACCTTTACTTTTGGGAAAAATAGAAAAGCAGTATTGGCGAGGATAGGGGAGTCATTTTTGCGGATGAGTGGCGAAACCCAGAAAATTTCATCAGGACTTCACCCACTATGTGTGAAATAGTCACTACAGGAGCACCAGATAAATATAACTACGGATATAGAATAACGCCTATGATTATTACCGTACTAATAATACCTTTATCTCTGCCAACGTTGTTTCTCACGCTGTTTTACTCTCTGTCGCAGTGGCGCTGGCTACTGTCGATAACCCATTTATCTGCTCTGCGGCACTGGCAACACTTTTCAGCGGAAATTTGTCTAACCTTGCTGCTGACGCTGGCTGTCATTAGCCTGCTATCCACCGTGTTGACTGGGCTACTGGTAATGTTGCTCAATACGAAGATCCCTGCAGCAAAAAGATAGCGACGCCAGTAATCATGATTGTCATAGAACAAGCCCCGACTGTTGCGGGGCTTGCCGTGACGTTTACTTCTTCGCTTTATCGACTGCCCGGTTGTTTTCAAAGGCAACCGGATGTTGACGGTAGGCTTTGAGTCGCGGACGCATCCAGCTACTGCTGTTATTGTTGACCGCACTCACCACCCCGGTGGTGGCCCCGCCGCCGACCTGCACGTGGAAAATACCGCGCGCCGGGAAGTCCTGATATTTCGGCTGCGAGACATCGAACGCGTGTCGGTTAAACAGCTCGCGCGCCGTGTGGCCCATCATCGCGGCATGTACATCGAGGAAGTTGAGGTTGAGCAACTTCTCATTAATGGCCTCGACCGAATCACCAATCTCCGGATGGCCCATCAGATAGCTGCCGCCGGTGCCCCAGAACTGTGCTTCCATCTCGCCTACCTGCTCGTCCTGAGTTGCCAGACGGCTGGCCGGGATCTGCCACGGCATAACCGGTTTGCGCAAATGGCGACTCAGCGATGCACAGAAATCAAAGGTGCGATCCCACTCGTTTGGCGAATAGCAATAGCCGTTGTTAAAGGCGCGGCCCGTGAAGTCATCGGCTTCATAGCGGTCAGCGGCCATAAAATCAGCGCCTTTTGCTATCGCAGTTTGGCCATTCGCCTGCTGATATTCGGTGTCCTCAAAAACGCCAACCAGCAGCGCGTAATCGGCGCTCAGTTTGCCCGCCAGTTCTGGGGTGATGGTCATTTTTTTATGCTGACCGTCGGTGGCATCGAACACATCATCGTAGCTAAAGTCGTTGTAGACCCACTGCGAACCGCCGACGCTCCACAGGTTAATCTGCCAACCGAGCACGACGTCCGGCGCCACTACGCGAACCAGCCAGTTCACCGCTTTGATGTAGCCTTTCAGCGTGTCGGTGATCCCCGCCGGGATCGCCACGTTCACACCATGATGAGCCATGGCATCAGACAACGGCTTGCGCACCGGAATCGGGTAGGTCGGCGCATAGCCGTACTTCTGACATTCGCCCAGATAATCCGGGTTAACGATATAGCCCGCCGGAACCGGATGGGCCGCATCCTGGGTCGCCTGAGCCATTTTCAGCGACTGAATAAAGTTGGCAAAGCTGTACTGATGGCGAACCGGATCTTTGATGATGTTCGGCACATCCCCCAGCGACAGGTTACAGGTGTAAGACACCATGAACGGGATCACCGTATCGCTGGTTTTGGCGGAAACATTACGCGCCATTTCAATAATTTTAGACGTTGGTTCTTTGGCCGGATCGAGATACCCGCCCGCATCGCCCATGCCGTCATCACCGGAATATTTAAATACCGAGGTCACGCGCGCTTCGGCTAAGTCATCCACGTTGCTCGGCGACATATCCGCGCAGCCACCAAAGGTCAGGTAGTCCGGGAAACCTTTTACCTGCAGATTGGCCCCTTCGACGATATTCACGTTCAGCTGGACCGGGGTATTAGCCTTCACCACCAGCGGATTTGGGCTGACATCCACGTAATATACCGTGCCATTGTTGACGAATGAGCCCGTTTCAATGGTGTAGGTATCCGGGATCAGCGCCACGGTTTGTGGCGAGGTTGCCTGCATCGCCGGAATATTATCGAACGCATAGCGGCGTGGGGTAGCCGCGCCATTGCTGAGGTGTAAATCAAAGGTGGTCGACAACGCTTTCTCCGCGCTGACGTGTAGGGTGAGCTTCGCAGCCCCGGTTAATGATTCATTAGTCTGATGAACCTGCGCCCGGGTCAGTTTTACCTCGTGATATTGACCGTTGAGCTGGCCGGATAATTCATCAAAGGTGTAAGCCACGTTATTGAGTTTGAGCGAGCGGGCTTGCAGGGCGAAACGGCCCGTCGCCGGACGTTGCTCAAGACGCAGCGTCTCGCCGGTACGCAGGGAAAGGCGCTGTGTTTCAACCCCATTTTCCAGGTACGACAGCTGCAAGGCTTCGTTTTGCAGACCTGGAATATCATCCAGACTAATAACAACGTCCAGGGTAGAGCTGTGCTGAACTGCACCAAAGGTGACATTGAGCGGCGTTTGGGCCCCTTTGTTAATCACGACTTCTTTAAGGTCCACATTAACCGGCGCACGCAGCGTACCGTCTTCTGTTTTTAAATCGCTGACCGCAACACGGTACGTGCCCGCAGGCAGCGAAACGGTCGACTGGCCCGGTTTCAGGGTCAGGTACTCACTTTTATCGCCGCGCGTCAGGATAAGTTCCGCTGAAGACTGCTCCAGACCCGCAGGCAGCTGCGCACATTTGACCACCAGGGAACCGGTCACGTTAGGCTCTTCATCCGCCGCCGCCGAGAAGGTGTTGCTGAAGGTCGACCAGTCCGGGGCGGTATCGGAAGACTTATTCAGCCCCATATGGATATTGGTGATGGCGCTGCCGATAGGCTGTCCGTCAGTGGGTACCAGCGTGACTTTGATATCAAAAATGCCATTGCTGATTTCGCTTGATTCTACTTGTGAATCGAAGGCATACCACGGATCGGAGGATACCGTAATATCACCAGAGGTCATTTTTCCTGGCGCCGTAAATTGTAATACCAGTTTTTTATTGATATTGGCCTTATCGCCAGACAGGGTTTTCAAATCCTTAATTTCAACAGTGGGGTACCAGCTGTCATTATTAATTTGCAGAGTAAAGTTAAGTTGCATGATATACCTTCGTTTAGAGAGTTAGACGTTGGGTGCTACAGCCATTCCGTATTGTCTCCGGCGGCTTGATAGCAAATATCTTATTAACGAAGGTGGGGGATGTAATGTCATTAACTATCAAAAAACACATGCGCGATATCATGTGTTTTTTTATCTTCAATGAGGGTAATGATTTTTAATCATATTAATAATCATCGTCCAGACGGCGTTCATCATCTTCTAATTGACGGCGATCCTGGTCGAGCTGACGCTGGCGGTCATCAAGCTGTCGGCGACGGTCTTCGAGCTGACGACGGCGATCGTCATATTGCCGATCGCGTGGACGATTGTCAGTCTCAGCGTCGTCATGTGAATCGTGATAAACCCGGTCACTGTCGGGTTTGTAGGCGTCGCCAATCGCCTGCTGGATGTTGCCAATGGCATCATCAATGATATCGGCATGTGCCTGGCCGGTCAGGGAGAGCGCGCCAAACAGCAACGCCATTGCGGTACGTTTCATCATTTCAGTCTCTGCGGTTGACTGACGCCAGCGTAATCACCCCCTGTGTGTGCGGGTAGCGGAGTAATCTCAATTGTGGCGCTGCTCAAATCTCTATTTTCCCCACCCGCTGAGAAAACTGGCACCTTCTCACGGCGATAATAAAAACCTGCAGTGAATGAATAGATGCAATAATACCTTCGAAGAAAAATCCAATACAATTCACAGCCTCAATACATATCATTTTGTTATATATTTTCCGCATAATGCTCTATTAATGATTACGTTAACATCACTCACCAAAAAGGAATTTAAACACGATGGCAATACCCGCTTATTTGTGGCTAAAAGACGATGGAGGGGCATCAATGACGCCGGACAAGAGGAGGAATACTTCTCCACCATGATGGAAGGCGTCACGTTAGTCAGCGTCTGCCCAATGATGCTGGACGTAAAAAACTCGCGCTATGAGAAGCACAATCACATCGAGTTGATTGAGCTGATTTACGGAAAAATCACCTGGACCTACAAAGACGGCAACATCATTCATTCAGACATCTGGAACAAACGCGCGACCGTATAAGGAGATATATCATGGGATGGAAATATGAGCTGTCAACGCGGCGAGCGATTCTACGTGACGGTGGCGATCTGGAGGTCGTGCGATGAAGCACCTGACCGTTCTGCTCTTGGCGGGAATGGCTCTGCCAGCGCTGGCCGTTGGTACTACTGATTGGCCCGCCGCGATTCAGGGAGTGGCCTCAGGCGACGCGCACTGGATAAAAAAAACGCCTGAGTTGGCAGCAGTAGCTGATGCTCATCAGGCAAAGCAACTGGAGGACGCGATGTCCGCTGCACTGAAAACCAACACGACCGCCACGCTTCAGGCGCTTCGCATAATTGACGCTGGAAAGTGGCCGCATATGGTAGGAAGTGATCTGGTCTGTACCCCGCCGGCGGAGAAATCACAGGCGGAGATCGAGACGTTCTATCAGCGCACGAGGTCTGCACTGCTGGAGACAAGTGACGGTGCGCAATGCCTTTGGATACTCGAGGCGTCTATCGAAGAACTGAAGGCAGAAAAATCCCGGCAGGTTAAATAAAATAATAAACCCGGTCATTCGTGGTCGGGTCCTTTCAAATACTCCCTTTGCTTTCTCGTATCACACAGCTTGCCCTCTTTGCGCCTGGCGCAGCGCCTGGGCAAGCTGAGCCCGGGTAAAGGGTTTGTGCAGCAGTTCGACGTCCGGGAGTTGAGGGTTGTGCAGCGGACGTAAATCCTGACCGCTGACCAGCAGCAGCGCCACCTGTGGGTGATACGTTTGGGCGTGATTCACCACCTCTGCCCCGCTGAGCCTGCCCGGCAGCATCAGGTCGCTTATCAGCATCGCGATATCTTCCGACGCCGCCAGCATCGCAATAGCCTGTTCGCCGTCGGTGGCCTCCAGCGTCAACCAACCCAGCTGGTGCAGCTGTTCGCATAGGGTCTGGCGTACATCGGCCTCGTCTTCCAGCACCAGTGCCAGCCGCTCGGCGGGCGGTGCTTCGACCACCACCTCTTCACGCCCCCGCTCCACCGCATTCAGGGTCGAGCGCGGCAGCTGTAGCCGCACGGTGGTGCCCTGGCCCGGCGCGCTTTCGATTTCCACCCGCCCGCCGGACTGGCGCACAAAGCCGTACACCATCGACAGGCCCAGCCCGGAACCGCTGCCGGTCTGTTTGGTGGTGAAGAACGGTTCGAACACCTGCGTTTTTACGTCCTGCGACATGCCGCACCCGTGATCAATCACCTCCAACGCCACCATATCCTGTTTGCGCCCATCGCTGCGGTTCACCCGCTGATTCCAGGTGCGAATTTTGATCACCCCGGCCTGCCCTTCCATCGCATCGCGGGCGTTCATCACCAGGTTAATGATCGCATTTTCGAGCTGGCCGACGTCAATCCATGCTGACCACGCCGGGGTTTGCGCTTCGATTTCCAGGCTCAGGGTGGCGGGCAGCGAGTGGCGAATCAGCTCAGCGAGGTTTTCCAGCAGGCCTTTCATCTCCACCGCGTGAGGATGCAGCGACTGCTTACGCGAGAACGCCAGCAAACGCTGGGTCAGCAACGCCCCGCGCTCGGCGGCTTTCAGCGCCCGTGAAAGACGTGGCGCATCGAGTTCATTCGGCTTCACCAGTTCAAGACTGCCGATAATCACTGCCAGAAGATTGTTGAAATCATGCGCCAGACCGCCGGTCAACTGCCCGACCGCTTTCATCTTCTGGCTATGCAGCAGCGCCTCTTCCAGCCCCTGCCGTTCGATCCGGCCGATTTCCATCTGGGTGGTTCTTTCTTTCAGCAGCCGGGTGGTGTGCTCCAGCGAGGCCATATTGCGGGCGAATACGCTGAACGCCCGCGCCAGTTCTCCCAGTTCATCCCGCCGCTGGAGCGCGGGCACCGACACATCCTGCTCACCGTGCGCCAGCCGGGTCATCGCCGCCGAAATCGCGGTCAGGTTCGAGCCCAGATTGCGGTAGATATACCAGCCCGCAAAGCCGGTGATCACCAGCGCCAGCAGGGCAAAACTGAGGATCAAATCAATGATCGAACCCAGCTCGTGATGGCTTTGTGTCACCCGCCGCTCGGACGATTGCGCCACCTGCGCCACATAGTGATTAATGTCCTCGTTGAGGATAGCCACCAGCGCTTTAATGTGGAACATGTACCAGCTTATCGCCAAATCACTCTGTTCTAACTGCTGGGAAAGTGGGGCAAGTTTGCGCAGTTCGGCGTTGAAATCAGGCAAAATGAAAGCGATCGTCGGATCGGCGCTGTGGGTCGGCAGGCCATGCATCACCGTATCCAGCTGGCGCACCGCCGAACGCGGCATCGGCGTCTCAATGGCGGCGGTTAACAGCCGGTCCATCTCCTGCAATTGTCGTGCGTCCAACGCGCCATCGCCCTGGCGCTGGTTAATCTCGGTTAAATGACGCAGATAGCTTTGAGTCTGATACAGCGCACTGAGCAGTGAATTACGCTGCAGATGCCGCTGCTGGCCACGCTGTAACATCCCGGCCACGCTTTGCTGTAATTCATTACTGCGATGAATGATTCTCTGCACCAGCTCCGGGACGCGCGTCGCCAGAGGCGCGGTGGCGAGCTGGTCCAGCGAGTGTTGTAACGCCTTCTGCGTGGCCTGCAATCGCTCCGCTTCACTTTTGTATTCCAGCGCCCCGACCACCTGCGAGAGCCGCACTGCCGCCGTCGCCACGTTGGCGGTATCACGCGCCAGATTCATGCTGCCGGTCATGTCATTCACGGTCTGCTGCTGAACCTGCTCCTGGATCTGACTGGCATGACGGAACCCCAACACCGCCGCCGCACTGACCATCAACGTCACCGTCACCACCAGCACGTTGAAGAACAGCAGGCGACTGCGGGCGCTGGTCAGGAAGGTCGTTCGGCGTAGTGGCATAGTCGCTCCGGCGAATAGTTTTCTCCCTCGCCCCGAGGGGAGAGCGGTGTATTCATCACTATTACAAATATGAACGGCCTCTGACATTTTGCATTTACGTTCCTGTGATGGACTGCTGATATCGACCCATCCCGCAGGAGAACCGCCATGCATCCGACGCCGGTACTGGAGATGCGCAACATCGCCAAAGCCTTTGGCAAATTTTATGCGCTGAAAGGGGTAGACCTGACGGTCTTTCCCGGTGAAATCCACGCGCTGATGGGGGAGAACGGTGCCGGAAAAAGCACGCTGATGAAGATCCTCGCCGGGGCCTACACGGCCACCAGCGGGGAGATCCTGATTGATGGCAAACCCCACGCCATTAAAGGCCCGAAGGATGCCTTAGCCGCAGGCATTACTCTGATATATCAGGAAATGCAGCTTGCGCCGAACCTGACCGTCGCCGAGAACATTTTCCTCGGGAGCGAACTGTCGCGCGGCGGGCTGGTGCAGCGCAAAGCCATGGTCGCTCAGGCGCAGGAGGTGATTAACCGCCTCGGGGCCCAGTTCATGGCCACCGATCGGGTGATGAAACTCACCATTGCCGAGCAGCAGCAGGTGGAAATCGCCCGCGCCCTGCACCGCAACAGCCGCATTCTGGTGATGGATGAACCCACCGCCGCCCTCTCCTCACGTGAAACCCATCGCCTGTTCGAACTCATTTTGCGTCTGCGCGATGAAGGGATGGCGATTATCTACATCAGCCACCGCATGGCGGAAGTGTACGAACTGTCGGACCGGGTCAGCGTTCTGCGCGATGGGCAATACGTCGGCAGCCTGACCCGCGACAAACTCAATGCTTCCGAGCTGGTGCGGATGATGGTTGGCCGCCCGCTTAGCGATCTGTTTAACAAAGAGCGTGATATCCCGCACGGTAAGCCGCGCCTGAACGTCCACCATCTCACCGACGGCGGCAAAGTGCAGCCGTGCAGCCTGCTGGTGCGATCCGGTGAAATCGTCGGCCTCGCGGGGCTGGTCGGCGCCGGGCGCTCCGAACTGGCACAGCTGATATTTGGCGTGCGCAAAGCCACTGGCGGGGTGATTGAAGTCGATGGCGAACCGGTGCTTATCCACTCCCCGCGCGAAGCCATTGATTTAGGCATTGGTTTCCTCACCGAAAACCGTAAAGAACAGGGGCTGTTCCTCGAACTGGCGGCGCAGGAAAACATCACCATGGCGACGCTGGAGCGCGATGCGCATTACGGCATGCTCGACCGCAAAAAAGCACAAACCATTTCCGACGACGCCATCAAGCTGCTGAATATCCGCGTGCCGCATGCGCAGGTGCGTGCGGGCGGCTTATCGGGTGGCAATCAGCAAAAGCTGCTGATCTCCCGCTGGGTGGCGATTGGCCCACGCATCCTGATTCTGGATGAACCCACGCGCGGCGTGGACGTCGGCGCGAAAAGCGAAATTTACCGAATCATGAACCAGATGGCGCGTCAGGGCGTGGCGATTCTGATGATCTCCAGCGAGCTGCCGGAAATCGTCGGCATGAGCGACCGGGTGTACGTGATGCGCGAAGGCAGTATCGCCGGTGAGCTGCAACATCATGACATTTCACAGGAAAATATTATGACGCTGGCGACCGGCGTGAACGAATCCCATTCCCAGGCGGTGCAACCATGACCACGCAAAAAGAGAACTCCGTGCCCTCCCCACAGCAGGTGGCGAAATCTTCGGCCCGTAAAATGCTGATGGGCGATCTGATGCAAACGGTGGGGATCTTGCCGATCCTGATCCTGATTGTGGCAGTGTTTGGCTTTATCACGCCGAACTTCTTTACCGAGAGCAATTTGCTCAACATTACCCGTCAGGCGTCGATCAACATCGTGCTGGCGGCGGGGATGACCTTCATCATTCTGACCGGTGGGATTGATCTGTCGGTCGGTTCGATCCTTGGCACCACGGCGGTGGCGGCAATGGTGGTGTCACTCATTCCTGAATTCGCCCTGCTGTCGATCCCGGCGGCGTTGATGCTCGGCCTGGTGCTGGGTTTATTCAACGGCGCACTGGTGGCCTTTGCCGGGTTACCCCCCTTTATCGTCACGCTAGGCACCTACACCGCGCTGCGCGGCGCGGCCTACCTGCTGGCGGACGGCACCACGGTCATTAACTCCAATATCAGCTTTGAGTGGATAGGTAATAACTACCTCGGGCCGATTCCATGGCTGGTGGTGATTGCCCTGGCGGTGATTGCGGTGTGCTGGTTCATTCTGCGCCGCACCACGCTCGGGGTTCATATCTATGCGGTCGGCGGCAATATGCAGGCAGCGCGGCTGACCGGCATCAAAGTGTGGCTGGTGCTGCTGTTTGTCTACGGCATGAGCGGCCTGCTGTCGGGACTGGGCGGGGTGATGAGCGCCTCGCGGCTGTACAGCGCCAACGGCAATCTCGGCATGGGCTACGAGCTGGACGCCATCGCGGCGGTCATTCTCGGCGGCACCAGTTTTGTCGGCGGAATCGGCACCATCACCGGCACGCTGGTGGGGGCGCTGATCATCGCCACGCTCAACAACGGTATGACGCTGATGGGCGTCTCCTACTTCTGGCAACTGGTGATCAAAGGGGCGGTGATCATCATTGCGGTACTGATCGACAAATACCGTACCCGACACCATCAAAGTGCATAACAACAACACCCTACGACAGAGGAACACAACATGCGTTTAAAGCCACTCGCCATTGCACTCTGTGCTGGCACCCTGCTCGCCGCCGCGCCGTTTGTGCAGGCTAAAGAGCTGAAATCGATCGGCGTGACGGTGGGCGATCTCGCCAACCCGTTCTTCGTGCAAATCACCAAAGGGGCAGAGCTTGAAGCCCACAAGCTGGCGGGAGACAACGTCAAAGTGACCCTGGTCTCCAGCGGCTACGACCTCGGCCAGCAGGTGTCGCAGATTGATAACTTCATCGCCGCCAGGGTCGATATGATTATCCTCAACGCCGCCGATTCGAAAGGCATCGGCCCGGCGGTGAAACGCGCCAAAGAGGCTGGAATTGTGGTGGTGGCGGTTGACGTAGCAGCGGAAGGTGCCGATGCGACTATTACCTCCGATAACACCCAGGCGGGGGCCATGGCCTGTAAATACATCACCGACCGCCTGAAGGGCAAAGGCAACGTGGTTATCATCAACGGCCCACCGGTTTCAGCGGTGCAGAACCGGGTCGAAGGCTGCCAGAGCGAATTCAAAAAACATCCGGATATCAAAGTGCTGTCCGATAACCAGAACGCCAAAGGCAGCCGTGAAGGCGGCCTGGAAGTGATGACCTCGCTGTTGGCGGCGAATCCGAAGATCGACGGTGTGTTCGCCATCAACGATCCGACGGCGATCGGGGCCGATCTGGCCGCGAAACAGGCGCAACGTAAAGAGTTCTTTATCGTGGGCGTGGATGGTTCTCCGGACGGGGAAGAAGCGCTGAAACGCGAAAACTCGCTGTTTGTGGCGACCCCGGCGCAGGATCCCCAGGTAATGGCGGCGAAAGCGGTGGAGATAGGCTATGACATTTTGCAGGGCAAACCTGCGCCAAAAGAGCCGGTGCTTATCCCGGTGACGATGATCGATAAGAAAACCGTCGGAACCTATAAAGGCTGGACGGTTAAGTAAGAGCCTGATGGCGCTGCGCTTATCAGGCCTACAGGTATTGTAGGTCGGGTAAGTGAAGCGCCACCCGCAGCGAGCGCTACACCGGCGGTGCGCCAATGCGGTAGACGGGGCGAACACACTGGAAGAGTTAAAACGGTTTATTGCGGAGAATGAGGCATAAATTGCCCGGCGGCGCTGCGCTTGCACGGGCCTACGGCGCTATCCACCACGTCCGCGGCGAAAACATAGCCCAGCCCGCGCAGGGTTTTAATCAGCGTCGGCTGGTGCGGGTTGATTTCGATTTTGCGGCGTAAGCGCATGATGAGTACGTCGATAGTGCGGTCAAACACCTCCATGCTTTCGCTGTGGGTCAGCGCCAGCAGTTGTTCCCGGCTCAATACCCGACGCGCGTTCTGCACCAGCGCCAGCAGCAGGCCATATTCGCCCTGGGTGAGCGCCACGCTCTGACGGGTCGGATCGAACAGTTCGCAGCGCTGGGTATCCAGCCGCCAGCCGTTGAAGCTGAGACTGCCGCCCTGCTCCACCCGGGTATCCACTGCCAGCGCCCCGCTGCGCCGCAGCACCGCTTTCAGGCGCGCCACCACGATTCGGGGATTAAACGGCTTGCCGATATAGTCATCCGCACCCATCTCAAGCCCAACCACCACGTCGGATTCACTCCCCATCCCGGTCAGCATCACCACCGGCAGCGCGGGCCGCAGCGCTTGCAGTTGCGTCAGCACCTGCAAGCCGTTGATATCCGGCAGCATCATGTCGAGCAGCACCAGGCCGATGTCCTGACGTTGTGCCACCGTCGCCACGCCCTGCTGGCCCAGATGGCACACCTCCACGTCAAACACATGCTCGGCGAGCACATCGCGAAGCAGTTCGCAGATTGCCGTGTCGTCATCAATCACCAGAATGACCGGTTTCATCGTCAGCCCCTGCCCAGAAGGTTATGCAGTAAGTCTGGATGATTCTGCGGTGCGCTCCAGCCAATTCCAGCGGCGCGTAACAAATCTATAACCGCTGTCACATCCAGGCGCGTTCGACACGTCAAAACTGTCGAGCCGGACGGTTTCGTCAGCCTCGTCAGCGCTGAAACCCGCGAATACCCACACGATTAAGAGTGGCATAAAACCTGCATTAAGGAGCGTTGAACGCATTTATGCGACTGTTTAACTGGAGCGAAACCGATGAAAAAAGTCGTCACGGTTTGCCCTTACTGCGCATCGGGCTGCAAGATAAACCTGGTGGTGGATAACGGCAAAATAATCCGGGCGGAAGCGGCGCAGGGGAAAACCAATCAGGGCACGCTGTGCCTGAAAGGTTTCTACGGTTGGGATTTTATCAACGATACCCAAATCCTCACCCCGCGCCTGAAAACCCCGATGATCCGTCGCCAGCGTGGCGGCAAACTGGAATCTGTGTCCTGGGACGAAGCGCTGAACTATGTCGCCGAACGTCTGAGCGCCATCAAAGCCAAATACGGCCCTGACGCCATCCAGACCACCGGCTCTTCGCGCGGGACAGGGAATGAAACTAACTATGTGATGCAAAAATTTGCGCGCGCCGTTATTGGCACCAATAACGTCGACTGCTGCGCTCGCGTCTGACACGGCCCTTCGGTTGCAGGTCTGCACCAATCGGTCGGTAATGGCGCCATGAGCAATGCCATCACAGAAATTGATAACACTGATTTAGTCTTTATCTTCGGGTACAACCCGGCAGATTCACACCCGATCGTGGCGAATCACGTGATTAACGCCAAACGCAACGGGGCGAAAATTATCGTCTGCGATCCGCGCAAAATTGAAACCGCGCGCATTGCCGATATGCACCTGGCGCTGAAAAACGGCTCGAATATCGCGCTGTTGAACGCCATTGGGCACGTGATCATTGAAGAAAACCTCTACGACACGGCGTTTGTCGCCAGCCGTACCGAGGGCTTTGAGGATTACCGCAAAATCGTTGAAGGCTATACGCCGGAATCGGTGGAAGACATTACCGGCCTGAGCGCTCAGCAAATTCGCGAATGTGCGCGGATGTACGCTGGGGCGAAATCGGCCGCCATCCTGTGGGGCATGGGCGTGACCCAGTTCTATCAGGGCGTGGAAACCGTGCGTTCGTTGACCAGCCTCGCGATGCTGACCGGCAATCTTGGCCGCCCAAGCGTGGGCGTGAACCCGGTGCGTGGGCAGAACAACGTCCAGGGCGCATGCGATATGGGCGCGCTGCCGGATACCTATCCGGGCTATCAGTACATCAACAACCCGGCGCACCGCGAGAAATTCGCCAAAGCCTGGGGCGTGGAGAGCCTGCCTGCGCATACCGGCTATCGCATCAGCGAGCTGCCGCACCGAGCGGCGCATGGCGAAGTGCGCGCGGCGTACATCATGGGTGAAGATCCGCTGCAAACCGATGCCGAGCTGTCGGCGGTGCGCAAAGGGTTTGACGACCTCGAACTGGTTATCGTGCAGGACATCTTTATGACCAAAACCGCTAACGCGGCCGACGTCATTCTGCCCTCCACCTCCTGGGGTGAGCATGAAGGGGTATACACCGCCGCCGACCGTGGTTTCCAGCGCTTCTTTAAAGCGGTTGAACCGCAGTGGGACCTGAAAACCGACTGGCAAATCATCAGCGAAATCGCCACCCGAATGGGCTACCCGATGCACTACAACAACACCCAGGAAATCTGGGATGAGTTGCGGCATCTGTGCCCAAGCTTTACCGGCGCGACCTACGAAAAAATGGGTGAACTGGGCTATGTGATGTGGCCGTGCCGCGATGAGTCCGACGCCGATCAGGGCACCTCGTACCTGTTTGCCGAGAAGTTCGATACCCCGAACGGGCTGGCACAGTTCTTCACCTGCGACTGGGTCGCCCCTATCGATAAGCTCACCGAAGAGTATCCGATGGTGCTGTCTACCGTGCGTGAAGTCGGCCATTACTCGTGTCGTTCGATGACCGGGAACTGCGCCGCGCTGGCCGCGCTGGCAGATGAACCGGGCTATGCGCAGATCAACACCGCCGATGCGGCAAGACTGGGCATTGAAAACGAAGCGCTGGTCTGGGTTCACTCGCGCAAAGGCAAAGTCATCACCCGCGCACAGGTCAGCGATCGTCCCAATAAAGGGGCTGTTTACATGACCTATCAATGGTGGATTGGCGCCTGTAACGAGCTGGTAACCGAAAACTTAAGCCCGATTACCAAAACGCCGGAGTATAAATACTGCGCCGTTCGGGTAGAAAGCATCGCAGACCAACGCAGCGCCGAGCAGTACGTTATCGATGAATATAACAAGCTGAAGTCCCAACTGCGTGAGAGTGCTCAGGGCTAACGCGAAACGTTTGATTATCAATTTGGCTAATCGTATTGGGGTGAGAGTTTTCACCCCTTTTTTTGGTACAAATTCGCCCATTTAATTCTGGCTGCTCACCCTTTATACTGCCGCTCCTTTCATGCGGAACAAAAAATGATGAAACGCAGTGTCTGGTTGCTGTTATTCCCTCTACTGGCGCACGCCAACGAGATCGGCAGCCAATACAAAGAACAGGCCGAAGCGGGTGACGCCCGCGCTCAGTATTACCTGGCCGACACCTATTACAGCTCCGGTGATGAGTCGCACGCCCGCTATTGGGCCGAAAAAGCGGCGACAGCGGGGGAGCCTGATGCCGTCGCCCTGCTGGCGCAGATGATGATGAAAACCAGCTGGCCCGATGCGCGTAAGCTCGCAGAACAGGCGGTGCTGGCGGGGAGCAGTAACGGGGAGATCACTCTCGCCCACACCCTGGTTAACACCCAGGCGGGTAAAACCGACTATCCACGCGCCCTGTCACTGCTGCAAAAAACCGCCGAGAACACTGACAGCGATGCCGCAGTGGATGCGCAAATGCTGCTCGGGCTGATTTACGCCAACGGCGGTGAAGTGACGGAAGATGACGCCAAAGCCACCTTCTGGTTTAAGCGCAGCTCTACGCTGTCGCGATCCGGTTATGCCGAATACTGGGCAGGAAAGATGTTCCAGGAAGGGGAAAAAGGCTTTATCGCGCCGAATACCCAGAAGGCGCTGAACTGGTTTAACGTCAGCTGTCTGGAAGGCAATGATTCGGGTTGTGAAGAGCTGGATGCATTGAGCGGAGAGTAAAAAGCCCGGCGGCGCGATGCGCGCCATCGGGCAAAGTGGGGTTTAACGGTTCGCGGTCTTATCAAATTGCCCCAGCATTTCGCGCTCGTAGGCCTGCGCTTTTTTGTGGTCAAATTTGTGTTCCCACTTGGCAATCACCAGCACCGCCAGCGCATTCCCCACCACGTTCAGCGCGGTACGCGCCATGTCGAGAAGTCGATCGACACCGGCGATAAACGCCAGTCCTTCCAGCGGAATACCGACGCTACCCAGCGTAGCCAGCAGCACCACGAACGACACCCCCGGCACGCCCGCAATCCCTTTCGACGTCACCATCAGGGTCAGTACCAGAATGATTTCCTGGCCGAGCGACAGATCAATGCCGTACAGCTGGGCGATGAAAATCGCGGCGATGCTTTGATACAGCGTTGAGCCATCAAGGTTAAAGGAGTAACCGGTCGGCACCACAAAACTGGTTATCGACGCTGGCGCACCGTAGGCTTCCATCTTCTCGATAATTCTCGGCAGCACGCTTTCGGAACTCGCCGTGGAGTACGCCAGGATCAGTTCGTCTTTCAGGATACGAATCAAAATCCAGATGCGCAGCCCACAGAGTTTGGCCACTGCCCCCAGCACCACCAGCGCGAAGAATACAATAGCGGCATACACCAGAATAACCAGCTTGGCGAGCGGCCACAGCGAGGCAAAACCGAAGTTGGCGACGGTGACGGCAATCAGGGCAAACACGCCCACTGGCGCATAGCGCATCACCATGTGTGTCACTTTGAACATCGTTTCAGAGACCGAACGGAACACCGTCACCAGCGGCTCACGGTGCGCCGACGGCAGCGATGACAGGCCCAGACCAAACAGCACCGAGAAGAAGATAATCGGCAGCATTTCACCCTTCGCCATCGAGGCAAAGATGTTGGTCGGCACCAGCGACAAAATCGTGCCCATCAGGCCATGCGCGTGGCTCTGCACGTCGGTCGCGGTGCTCTGGTATTTCGAGATATCAACCGTCGCCAGGCTCGACATATCGATCCCCGCGCCCGGCTGAAATACATTCGCCAGCGTGATACCCAACACGATGGCGATGGTGGTGATGATTTCGAAATAGAGAATGGTTTTCGCGCCGATACGCCCCAGCGCCTTGGCATCGCCCACGCCCGCAATCCCGACCACCAGCGTCGAAATCACAATCGGTACCACAATCATTTTGATCAGATGGATGAAGATATCACCGGCTGGCGACAGCAGGTTGGCAATCAGCCATTCACGGCTATCACTTTGGTAGTGCAGATAACTGCCCAGAAGAATACCCAGCACTAACGCCAGCAGGATCTGCCAGGCCAGGCTGACTTTCGCTTTTTTCATGACTACAGACTTCCTCAATGCCGGGACTTATTCATGTTACGAATAACTCCCATTGAAAGGGGGATGGTTTGTGTTGCGTATTTAAATGGAGTTTTTTAACGCGGCGTATCAGTACCACCTGCACAGCATTCTGCGCAACCCTTTCAGAACGGGGCTTTTGGCTGACAAACGGGGGGTTAGTGCGGATTAAGTCCGGTTATTCAAATTAACCTTTTGTTATAGCAATCTTTTTTTAGTCTAAAAATCTATAAATTCAATGCCGTTATTATTTGCCTTCTAAGCATCATTTGGCGAATTTTCATACTCTGTAATTAATGCGTGATCTGTCGCCCAAATAGTAAACAATGCCTCCCAAAGCTCTGTTATTAACGATTGCTTGACATATTATTAACATTCAACAGGGAGAAAAAAAGCATGAGCCAAATACACAAACACTCTATTCCCGCAAACATTGCGGAAAATTGCCTGATCAACCCGGAACAGTACCAAAGCCAGTATCAACAGTCGGTCAGCGACCCTGACGCCTTCTGGGGCGAGCAGGGCAAAATCCTCGACTGGATGAAGCCTTATCAGAAAGTCAAAAACACCTCCTTCACCCCCGGTAACGTCTCGATTAAATGGTACGAAGACGGCACCCTGAACCTGGCAGCCAACTGTCTGGATCGCCACCTGGCCGAGGGCGGCGATCGGACCGCTATCATCTGGGAAGGTGATGATGCCAGCCTGAGTAAACACATTAGCTATAAAGAACTGCACGCCGACGTGTGTCGTTTCGCCAACGTGCTGACCTCGCTTGGCATCAAGAAAGGCGACGTGGTCGCTATCTATATGCCGATGGTGCCGGAAGCGGCGGTGGCGATGCTGGCCTGCGCGCGCATCGGGGCCGTCCACTCGGTCATTTTCGGTGGCTTCTCGCCGGAAGCCGTGGCCGGACGCATTATTGACTCCAGCTCACGGCTGGTGATCACCGCCGATGAAGGCGTGCGCGCCGGGCGTTCGATTCCGCTGAAGAAAAACGTCGACGATGCGCTGAAAAACCCGAACGTGAAAACCGTGGAACACGTGGTCGTGCTCAAGCGTACCGGCGGCAATATTGCCTGGCAGGAGGGCCGTGACCTGTGGTGGAGTGAACTGACGGAGAAAGCCAGCGATCGGCATCAGCCGGTGGAAGTGGGCGCGGAAGATCCGCTGTTTATTCTGTACACCTCAGGCTCGACCGGCAAACCGAAAGGCGTGCTGCACACCACCGGCGGTTACCTGGTATACGCCGCAACCACCTTCAAATATGTCTTTGATTACCATCCGGGCGATATCTACTGGTGTACCGCCGACGTGGGCTGGGTCACCGGACACAGCTATTTGCTGTACGGGCCGCTGGCCTGTGGCGCAACCACCCTGATGTTTGAAGGCGTGCCTAACTGGCCGACCCCGGCGCGAATGAGCCAGGTGGTCGACAAACATCAGGTCAATATTCTCTACACCGCCCCGACCGCGATCCGCGCCCTGATGGCCGAAGGCGATAAGGCGATTCAGGGCACCGACCGCTCTTCCCTGCGTATTCTCGGTTCCGTCGGCGAGCCTATCAACCCGGAAGCCTGGGAGTGGTACTGGAAGAAAATCGGTAACGAAAAATGCCCGGTGATGGACACCTGGTGGCAGACCGAAACCGGTGGGTTCATGATAACGCCGCTGCCGGGCGCGACGGAGCTGAAAGCCGGTTCCGCCACCCGTCCGTTCTTCGGCGTCCAGCCTGCGCTGGTCGATAACGAAGGCCATCCGCTGGAAGGGGCAACCGAAGGCAATCTGGTGATCACCGACTCCTGGCCGGGTCAGGCGCGGACGCTGTTTGGCGATCACGAGCGTTTCGAGCAAACCTATTTCTCGACCTTCAAAAACATGTACTTCAGCGGCGACGGCGCGCGCCGTGACGAAGACGGTTACTTCTGGATAACGGGCCGCGTCGATGACGTGCTGAACGTCTCCGGTCACCGTCTGGGCACTGCTGAAATTGAGTCGGCGCTGGTATCGCACCCGAAAATCGCCGAAGCGGCGGTGGTTGGGATCCCACACAGCATCAAGGGCCAGGCTATTTATGCCTACGTCACGCTGAACCACGGCGAAGAGCCAAGCCCGGAGCTGTACACCGAAGTGCGTAATTGGGTGCGCAAAGAGATTGGCCCACTGGCGACCCCGGACGTGCTGCACTGGACCGACTCACTGCCGAAAACCCGTTCCGGCAAAATCATGCGTCGCATTCTGCGCAAAATCGCCGCCGGGGACACCAGCAACTTTGGTGATACCTCAACGCTGGCCGATCCTGGCGTAGTGGAAAAACTGCTCGAAGAGAAGCAGTCCATTTCAATGCCTTCCTGACCCTCCTCACCCTAACCCTCTCCCTGCCGGGAGAGGGACTATAACAACAGCCCAACCTCTGTGGAGAGTTTCTGTGATGAATCAAGACATTTGTCAGCAGATAGAAAACAACGCGCATTTCAGGGAGCTGGTCGAAAAACGGCAACGGTTTGCCACCATTCTGTCCATCATCATGCTGGTGGTGTACGTCGGTTTTATTCTGCTGATCGCCTTCGCCCCCGGCTGGCTCGGGACCCCGCTGCATCCGGGTACCAGCGTTACGCGCGGTATTCCGATTGGGATTGGCGTGATTATTATCTCTTTCCTGCTCACCGGCGTGTACGTGTGGCGGGCCAACGGTGAATTTGACCGACTGACCAACGCCCTCATACGCGAGGTGAAAACATCATGAAAAAGCTCTTAACGGCGCTGGTCGCCACGCTCCCACTGGCCGCCAATGCGGCGGATGCCATTACCGGCGACGTGCAACGCCAGCCGACTAACTGGCAGGCGATCATCATGTTCCTGATTTTCGTGGTGCTGACGCTGTACATCACCTACTGGGCGTCCAAACGCGTGCGGTCGCGTAACGATTATTACACCGCGGGCGGCAATATCACCGGTTTCCAGAACGGGCTGGCGATTGCCGGGGACTTTATGTCCGCCGCATCGTTCCTCGGGATTTCCGCGCTGGTGTACACCTCCGGCTACGACGGGCTGATTTACTCGCTCGGCTTCCTCGTTGGCTGGCCCATTATCCTGTTCCTGATAGCCGAACGCCTGCGTAACCTCGGGCGCTACACCTTCGCCGATGTGGCGTCATATCGCCTGAAGCAGGGGCCGATCCGCACCCTTTCCGCCTGCGGCTCGCTGGTGGTGGTCGCGTTATATCTGATTGCCCAGATGGTCGGCGCAGGAAAACTGATTGAGCTGCTGTTCGGTCTCAATTACCACGTTGCGGTGGTGCTGGTTGGGGTACTGATGGTGATGTATGTGCTGTTCGGCGGCATGTTAGCCACCACCTGGGTACAAATCATCAAGGCGGTGCTGCTGCTGTTCGGGGCCAGCTTTATGGCCTTTATGGTGATGAAGCACGTCGGTTTCAGCTTCAATAACCTGTTCACCGAGGCGATGGCGGTGCATCCGAAAGGGGCAGCTATCATGAGTCCGGGCGGGTTGGTGAAAGACCCGATTTCTGCGCTGTCGCTTGGCCTGGGCCTGATGTTTGGTACCGCCGGGCTGCCGCACATTCTGATGCGTTTCTTCACCGTGAGCGATGCGCGTGAAGCCCGTAAAAGCGTGTTCTACGCCACTGGGTTTATGGGCTATTTCTACATCCTGACCTTCATCATCGGCTTCGGTGCGATCATGCTGGTCGGCGCGAACCCGGCGTTTAAAGACGCGGCGGGCCAGCTGATTGGCGGCAACAACATGGCGGCGGTGCATCTGGCGGATGCGGTCGGCGGCAACCTGTTCCTCGGCTTCATTTCCGCCGTGGCCTTTGCCACTATTCTGGCGGTGGTTGCCGGTCTGACGCTGGCGGGCGCGTCGGCGGTCTCACATGACCTCTACGCCAACGTATGGCGCAAAGGCGCTTCCGAACGCCAGGAGCTGAAGGTATCGAAAATCACAGTGCTGATTTTGGGCGTGGTGGCCATTCTGCTGGGGATTCTGTTCGAGAAGCAGAACATCGCCTTCATGGTCGGCCTGGCGTTCTCGATTGCCGCCAGCTGTAACTTCCCGATTATCCTGCTGTCGATGTACTGGTCGAAACTGACCACGCGCGGGGCGATGATTGGCGGCTGGCTGGGATTGCTGACCGCGATTATCCTGATGGTCCTCGGCCCGACCATTTGGGTGCAGATCCTCGGTCACGAGAAAGCCATCTTCCCGTATGAATATCCGGCGCTGTTCTCCATCGCGGTGGCGTTTATTGGCATCTGGTTCTTCTCCGCAACCGACAGCTCCGAATCGGGCGTGCGTGAGCGCGAGCAGTTCCGCGCGCAGTTTATCCGTTCTCAAACCGGGATTGGCATCGACCAGGGCCGGGCGCACTAACCTCCCCCTTCCCCGGTCATTTGGCCGGGGATCACATTTCTCTTCCCTGCTTATTTCTATTCCTTCCCGGCGCGTTACTCTATCCGCAGACAAATGAAACGCTGTTTTTATTTACTCAATCTGGCAATTCACTTTTGAAGGATCGGGATGGTATGAAAAAGTATGCTCTTGTCGGGACCGGCGGTCGTGCCGGGCTGTACATTTCCGCCATTGGCGGCGCGTGGCGAGAAAACGCGCGTCTGGTGGCGTTCTGTGACAGCAACCAAACGCGAATGGACTATGCCAATCAGCTGCTTAAAAACGAAGGAGCGATGCCCGTCAGCACCTGGAAGGCGGCGCAATTCGAAGAGATGATCCGCGAGACGCACCCGGACATCATCATTGTTACCACTCTGGATCGCACCCACGATGATTATATCGTGCGCGCCCTGCATGCGGGGTGTGATGTGATCACCGAAAAACCGATGACCATTGATGAACAGCGCGCGTTGCGCATTCTGGATGCCATCGAGCAAACGGGTCGTCAGGTGCGGGTGGCGTTTAACTATCGTTATGCCCCGCATCACAGCAAAGTCCGCGAACTGCTGATGCAGGACGTTATCGGCGAGGTCCATTCCGTGCATTTTGAATGGCTGTTGAACACCGAACACGGCGCCGACTATTTCCGTCGCTGGCACCGCGAAAAGCGTAACTCCGGCGGTCTGTTAGTCCACAAATCGACACATCATTTTGACCTGATGAATTTCTGGCTGGACAGCTATCCGGCGCGGGTTTATGCCGAAGGAGGATTGCGCTTTTACGGTAGGGAAAATGCGGAAAAGCGCGGCGAGACGCAGTTCTACCCGCGGACGCATGGCTACCCCGCGGCAAAAGAGAGCCCGTTTGCGCTGCACATGGCCGACAATCCCCAGCTTAAAGCGCTGTATCTCGATGCCGAGCATGAGGATAACTATTTCCGCGATCAAAGCGTGTTCAGCGACGGGATAACCATCGAAGATACTCTCTCAGTACTGGTGAAATACCAGAATCAGGTCCAGCTCACCTACTCGCTGAACGCGTATTTACCCTGGGAAGGGCTGAACGTGGTGTTCAACGGCAGCGCCGGACGGCTGGAGATGAAAATCGTCGAGAATTCGTATGTGAACGCTGGGGGTCAACGCGACAACGAAGGCAGCCTGGAACAGTGCGATATCACGGTGTTTCCGATGTTTGCCGCGCCGTGGAAAGCGGAATTCACCCTCGGTGAAGGCGGTCACGGCGGAGGGGATAACGCCATGCTGGCGGACCTGTTTGGTGAACCGGGCAACGATCCGTTGCAGCGCGCCGCCGATCACCGGGCTGGCGCGATGTCGATTCTGACCGGCATCGCAGGCAATATTTCGATGCAGCAGCAGCGTCCGGTCAGCTTCCGTGAATTCGAACTGGTATCGCGTTTAAAACATCACCCACGCCACTAACGGGGCGACCAGCACCATCGTGACCCCGGACAGCATCATCACCAGACTGGCGACCACCCCTTCCTGCGGCCCGAGTTCGTAGGAACGGGCGGTGCCTGCCCCGTGCGATGCCGCGCCAAATCCTGCGCCTTTGGCCATCCCTTCGCGAATGGCGAGGCGCATAAACAGCACATCGCCGACCGCCATGCCAAACACCCCGGTGACCACCACGAACAGCGCCACCAGCTCCGGCTGTCCGCCGAGCGGTTTCGCCGCCGCCAGCGCAAACGGCGTGGTGACTGAACGCACGGCCAGACTGCGCTGGATCTCATCCGACAGTGTGAACACGCGCGCCAGCCACACGGAGCTGCACACGGCCACCACGTTGGCCGTGACCACCCCCGCGCTGAGCGACATCCAGTGGCGCTTGATAACGGCCAGGTTGTCATACACTGGCACGGCAAAGGCGATGGTCGCCGGGCCGAGCAGCCACAGCAGCCAGTGCGCTTCCCCCATGTAATTCTGATAAGAGATATGACCGAAGACCAGCATCAGCACCAGCAGCAACGGGGTGAACACCAGCGGCATCAGCGGCAGTTTGCGAAAGCGGCGATAGAGACGTTTATTGGCGTAATAGAGGCCGAGAGTGATAGCCAGACACAGCAGGCTCAGCGTAAAACTAGTCATGCTTCATCCGGCGCATTTCAAAGCGATACACTTTATCCACCACCCACGCCGTGGTGCCCAATACCAGCAGCGTGCTGAGCGCGATCACCATGAAAATGCGCCAGCCGTCGACCATCAGCAGCTGGGCGTAATTCACCACCGCGACAACCGCCGGAACAAAGAACAGCAGCATTTCGGCCAATAGCCAGCGGGAGCCCGCCCGCACCCAGTTGAGCGGCAGGACGCGGCACACAATCAGCGCCAGCATCAGCACCATCCCGACCAGATTGGCGGGCAGCGGAAGATGGCCCCACGCCACCAGATGTTCCGCCAGCACAAATACACCGGCGTACAACACCACCTGCACCGGAACCTGAAGACGATGCAGGACAGCGGGCGTTACGCGCCCCAAGGCCACAGCCATGAAAGAAATCCCTCAAAAAAGTGATGGCGCTCAGTATAGTGAGACGCCGACCGCGACAGAAATGAATTAAAATCATTGAAGGTATAGTTTCGAGGAATAATCATGGACATAAGAACGCTGCGCTATTTCGTCGAAGTGGTCCGGCAGCAGAGCTTTACCCGCGCGGCAGAGAAGCTATTTGTCACGCAGCCTACCATCAGTAAGATGCTGAAAAATCTCGAAGATGAACTCAACTGTACCCTGCTTATCCGCGACGGACGCAAGCTGCTGCTGACCGATACCGGTCGGGTGGTGTTTGAGCGCGGGCTGGCTATCCTCGCCGAGTTTCGTCAACTGGAAGCGGAACTCAGCGATATCAACCATTTGCATAAAGGCCTGCTGCGGCTCGGCATTCCCCCGATGGTCGGGATGCTCATGGCCGGGCCGATCAGTCTGTTTCGCCAGCGCTACCCCGGCGTGGAGCTGAAAATTTCCGAATTCGGCGGCCTGACCGTACAGCAGGCAGTGACCAACGGCGAGCTGGATGTGGCAATGACCGCCCTGCCCGTCGATGAAGACAGTGGCCTGGCGACGCTGCCGCTGTTTAGTCATCCGCTGTGCGTGCTGGTGCCGCGCTCCGGCGACTGGCTGCATATCGACTCCGTCAGCCCGGAACAGCTCGCCGCACATCCCCTGCTGATTTATAACGAAGATTTCGCCCTCAGCCGCCAGCTGATGCAGCTGTTCACCGAGCACGACGTTAAACCCCGTATTGCCGTGCGCAGCGGCCAGTGGGATTTTCTGGCGGCGATGGTGCAGGCGGGTGTGGGCGTGGCTATCCTCCCGGAACCCATCTGCCAGCGGCTCGACAAAAATACCCTGCGCTGGATCCCGCTCGACAGCAAACTGCACTGGCAGCTGGGAATGATCTGGCGTGAAGGCACCTACCTTTCCCACAGCGCCCAGGCGTGGCTGCAATGCTGCGAAGGTTTTTGGCTGCCGGAAAGCTAGCGCGATCACAGATCCTGTGATGGGATAAAATATTACTTCTTGTTACGATTATTGGAATATATTATTCCAATACTTGAACACGCACTTCATCGAGGCCGTTATGAAAATTGATTTATCCGCACTGACCACCGAAAGTCGCAACCCGGCGAGCGAGAACATTGACACCCTGTCGACGCTGGAAATGCTGAAGGTCATTAACGCGGAAGACCAGAAGGTTGCGCTGGCGGTAGAAGCACAGCTGCCCGCGATCGCTCAGGCCGTCGATGCGATTACTCAGGCTTTTGCCTGCGGCGGACGCCTGATTTACTGCGGGGCGGGCACTTCTGGCCGCCTCGGTATTCTGGACGCCAGCGAATGCCCGCCGACTTACGGCACGCCACGCGAGATGGTCGTCGGCCTGATTGCCGGGGGCAAAACCGCCATTCTTCAGGCAGTGGAAAATGCCGAAGACAGCCCGCAGATGGCAGAGCAGGACCTGCGTGATTTAGCGCTCAACGAACGCGATATCGTGATTGGCATCGCCGCCAGCGGCCGCACGCCGTATGTGATAGGTGCGCTGAACTACGCCCGAAGCGTAGGCGCGACCACCGGGGCTATCGCCTGCAACCGTGGGAGTGAAATTGGCAAACTGGCAGACATCGCCATCGAACCGCTGGTCGGCCCGGAAGTGGTGACCGGCTCCTCGCGCATGAAGGCAGGCACCGCGCAAAAACTCATTCTGAACATGCTGACCACCGGGGCGATGATTCGCTCCGGCAAAGTGTTCGGCAACCTGATGGTCGACGTCGAGGCCACCAACGCCAAACTGTTACAGCGTCAGGTTAACATCGTGGTACAGGCCACAGAGTGCGACCCGGCTACCGCCGAAGCGGCGCTCAACGCCTGTCATCGCCATTGCAAAACCGCCATCGTGATGATTCTGGCTGGCCTGAGCGCTGATGAGGCAAGCGAAATGCTGACCCGCAACAACGGCTTTATTCGCAGCGCCATCCAGGGCATCGGGAGCAATTAACCATGGCGAAAATCACCGGTCCTATGATTGAGCAACTGCTGCGCCTGGCGGGCGGCAAAGCGAATATCAGCGTATGCGGCAACTGTATGACGCGCCTGCGCCTGACGCTGGTCGATCGCGATGCGGCAGACATTGCGCAACTGAAAGCGGTGCCCGGCGTGCTCGGCGTGATTAACGGCGACGATCAGCTGCAAATTATTCTCGGGCCGGGCAAGGCCCAAACCGCCAGCGAGATGATGAATGACCTGCTGAAAGCGGCAGGCGATGAGCACCCGGCGGCGGCCACTGACGTTGACCTGAAATCGCAGGCCAGCCAGAACAAAGCCAAAATGAAGGGCAAGCAGAACAGCGCGGTGCATAACTTTTTGACCAAGTTTGCCACCATCTTTACCCCGCTGATCCCGGGCTTTATTGCCGCCGGTCTGCTGCTCGGGATAGCCACCCTGCTGCAACAGATTTTCGTTGCCGACAGCGTGTCGCAGGCAGGCTGGCTGATGAGCCTGATTGCCTACATGAAAGTGTTCAGCATCGGGCTGTTTACCTTCCTGAGCATTCTTATCGGCTACAACACCCAGAAGGCGTTCGGCGGCTCGGGGGTTAACGGGGCCATCATCGCCTCGCTGTTTATTCTGCGCTATGTGCCGGAAGGCAAAGTCGGCTATTACGCCGGAATGCAGGACTTCTTCGGGCTGGTTATCGACCCACGCGGCAATATTATTGGCGTGCTGCTGGCCTGTATTCTCGGCGCCTGGATTGAGCGCCAGGTGCGCCGTTTTATCCATGATTCGCTGGATATGATCCTGACCTCTGCCATCACGCTGCTCATCACCGGGGCCATCACCTTCACGGTGATTATGCCGATTGGCGGCGAGCTGTTTAAGGGCATGTCATGGCTGTTCCTGCACCTGAACGGTAACCCGTTCGGCACCGCCCTGCTGGCCGGTCTGTTCCTGATTGCGGTGGTGTTCGGCATTCACCAGGGCTTTGTGCCGGTCTATTTCGCCCTGATGGACGCCCAGGGCTTCAACTCCCTGTTCCCGATCCTGGCGATGGCCGGAGCCGGACAGGTCGGGGCTTCGCTGGCGCTGTACTTCCGCGCCAAACAGGGTTCGCTCCTGCGCACGCAGATTAAGGGGGCTATCTTCCCGGGCCTGTTGGGTATTGGCGAACCGCTGATTTACGGCGTGACCTTGCCGCGCCTGAAACCGTTCGTCACCGCCTGTCTGGGCGGCGCGGTCGGCGGCTTCTTCATTGGGCTGATTTCGTGGCTGGGATTACCGATTGGTCTGAACACCGTCTTCGGCCCGTCTGGCCTGGTGTCGATTCCGCTGATGACCTCTTCGCAGGGGATTTTTGTCGGGATGGCGGTGTACGTGGTGGGGATTTTGATTTCGTATCTTGCAGGCTTTGTTCTGACCTGGTTCTTTGGCAGTAAAAACGTCGACCTGCAATAAGGGCCGACGTTCTCCCCCCTTTTAGCCGCCTTTCACAGGCGGCTTTTTTTGGCAGAATTTACTGGTCTTCAATCAGTAACGCTTCGAGCAAATCGAGATCGTGCAGCAGCTTTTGCAGCGTTTCGTTGCTTATCTGACGGGTGGCGCGTAGATGATACAGCTCACCGCGCTCAGAACGCAGCGCCGCCAGACGGAAGCGCCGTTCGAGGCTCTCCTCCAGCATGGAGGTTTCCACATCGTTACGCCCGTCCGCACGGCGGCGGAGGTTACCAATCACTCGCGAACTGACCTCGGTCAGCAGCTGATTGTCGATGTTCTCTTTGGTGTCCTGCGCCAGACGCTCTTCCATCTTCTGAATGGCGACAATCGCTACATCCGCCGTGGCGGCGCGGGCCAGACGCTCCTCTTTGTGCTGCTGAGAATGGTCCGCCACTACGATGTGCCGTAACAGGATGGGCAGCATCACCACGCCGACAAACAGCGAGAACAGAATCACGCCCGCCGACAGGAACACCAGCTCATAGCGCGCCGGGAAGACGTTTCCGTCCGGCAGCAGCAGCGGAATGGACAGCACACCCGCAAGGGTGATGGCCCCGCGCACTCCGGCAAACGAGGCGATCAGCAATTCGCGCGTGCTCCAGCTGCCAAACTCCATCGGTTTTTTATGCAGGAAGCGCTGGCTGAAGCGCTGCATGGTCCACAGCCAGCCAAAACGCACCAGCATCAACGCGATATAAATCAGGATGACATCGGCGAACAGCATCCAGGTCTCGACGTTCGGGTCCGCTTCCGCCGCCACCAGCGAGGTCTCCAGAATACCCGGCAGTTGCAGGCCCAACAGCAGGAACACCATGCCGTTAAACACGAACTCCAGCATCGCCCAGGTACTGTTGGCACGCAGACGCATCGCCAGCGGGGCGGTGCGCATCACGCCCGAACGGGTGATGGTCATCCCGGCGGCAACTGCGGCCAGAATGCCCGACACGCCGATGTGTTCGGCAATCAGGTAAGAGGCGAACGGCAGCAGGAACAGCAGCACAATTTGCGTGGCCGGTTCATCACCGCCCCAGCGGCTGAGGAAGCGCAGCGAGCGCCCGTAAGACCAGCTGACGATAAACCCGGCCAGAATACCGCCGGTCGCCACTTTGACGAACTCCAGCGCCGCGCCACCGACGGTGAACACCATTGTGCCCATCACCACGGCGACGGCAAATTTCAGTGCCACCAGGCCGGACGCGTCGTTCATCAGCGCCTCGCCCTGCAATATGCCCATGATTTTTTTCGGGATGCGCCCTTCCCCGACAATGCCCGACAGCGCCACGGCATCGGTAGGCGACAGCACCGCCGCCAGTGCAAACGCCGGGAGGAGCGGAATGCCCGGCACTGCCCAGTAAATCAGGAAGCCAATGCCCACCACCGTCACCAGCACTAACGCCAGCGCGAGGCCAAAAATTTCTCGTCCATGCTCCAGAAATTCACGGGTCGGCGTTTTCCAGCCGTCGGCAAACAGCAGCGGCGGGATAAACAGAACGAGGAACAGTTCCGGGTCAAACTCAACGTGTAGACCGAACGTTGGCCATGCCAACAGTGCGCCGATGGCGATTTGCATCAACGGCAGTGGAACCTGGAAGGGGAGGACGCGGGTAACGACCCCGGAAAGAGAGACCACAAGGGTCATGATCAGTATCGTGAAGAATATTTCCATGCTATCCCTGTTTGCGAATTCTTATTACTTAACCTCTGATAATACGCCCTAAAGCTTATCGCAAAGAACGGCAGGATGTGCCCTAAAAAACAAAAAGGGCGACCCGTGGTCGCCCTCAGTACCCGGCGGCGCTACGCTTGCCTGGCCTACAAAAGTAGGCCCGATAAGCGTTAGCGCCATCGGGATAAAAGCACTTAGATAGCCCAGCCGCCTGCGTAGAAGGCAACCAGCGCCAGGGCGATAACCACGGTGCCGATGTTCAGCTTGCGCCATTCACCCGATACCACACGGCCAATCACCAGGGTGGCGAAACCAATCATGATACCGGTCACGATGTTACAGGTCAGGACGATGAATACCGCGGTGATCAGGCCTGCCATCGCATCGACGAAATCACCGAAATCGATTTTCGCCACGTTACTCAGCATCAGCAGACCGACGTACATCAGCGCCGGAGCGGTGGCGTAAGCCGGAACCAGATAGGAGAGCGGAGAGAGGAACAGGATCAGCAGGAACAGCACGCCGACGGTGATCGCCGTCAGGCCGGTTTTGCCGCCTGCCGCCGTACCCGCCGCAGATTCGATGTACACCGCCGCAGGGGCCGCGCCCACCAGGCCTGAGAACACGCTGCTCAGCGAGTCGGTGGTCAGCGCTTTGCCGCCGTTGATGATCTGCCCGTCTTTATCCAACAGATTTGCCTGACCGGCGACTGCCCGGATGGTGCCGGTGGCATCAAATACGGCGGTCATCACCAGGGCCAGCACGCTCGGCAGCACCACCGGATTCAGCGCGCCCATGATGTCGAGGCTGCCAATCAGGGAGTTGCCGTGCTCGTCGCTCAGGGAAGGCATCGCGAAGATACCGGAGAAATGCACGGTCGGGTCAAAAATCAGGCCGACAACGGACACGCCGATGATGGTCAGCAGAATGCCACCCGGCACCTTCAGTTTTTCCAGACCGATAATCACCGCCAGGCCAATCAGCGACATGATAACCGGGAAGCTCGCGAAGTGACCGAGGGTCACCGGCAGACCATCCAGCGGATTTTTGATAACCAAACCGACGCCGTTGGCCGCAATCAGCAGCAGGAACAGGCCGATGCCGATCCCGGTGCCGTGCGCAACGCCCTGCGGCAGGTTGCGCAGGATCCAACTGCGGATACCGGTCGCAGAGATGATGGTGAACAGCACACCCATCAGGAACACGGCACCCAGCGCTACCGGAATGCTGATGTGCTGGCCGAGCACCAGGCTAAAGGCGGTGAACGCGGTCAGCGAGATGGCGCAGCCAATGGCCAGCGGCAGGTTCGCCCACAGGCCCATCACCAGTGAACCGACACCGGCCACCAGACAGGTCGCCACGAAAACGGCCGCTGGCGGGAAGCCTGCTTTACCGAGCATGCCCGGTACCACGATGACGGAGTAGACCATTGCCAGGAAGGTGGTTAAACCGGCAAGGATCTCCTGGCGAACGGTGCTGCCACGAGCTGAAATTTTGAACCAGGCGTCCAAACCGCCGGTACGCGCTGAAGGCGTAGACATAGAAAACATCCCCTGAGAGTTTATGTGACCTGTTCTCTCGACTCTTTCATCAAAAGCAGTCAATAAAAAGGCAGTCCGAAAAGACATCGGTAAAAAAAGCAAACGATTATCTGGCTTTTATACTGCCCTTTTCAACTGATGTTTACGCCATTTTGCTAAAATTCGCTTATGACGGCGAAGAAATAGACAACGTGTGCGCAAACGTTATCGTCCATGCGCAATCTGCTTACATTTTTGCGAAAAACTCTTTTCATTTCGCACAGACATTGGTTTTTGTGATGGCTCGATCAGCCGCCGGGGAAATCAAGCGGGCCACCCTGCTGGATAGCACGTTGCCAGGCAGGTCGAATCTCAACGCGCTTTTTCCACGCGCTCAGATGCGGTAGCTCTCCTTGAGATCCCCGAGCCAGCAAAGCAAACGCCGGGTAGCTCATCTGAATATCCGCCATGCTGAGCTGCTCTCCGGCAAACCAGCTGTTTTGCGCCAGGTGCTGTTCGATAAACGCCGCATGGGTCGCCAGCTGTTTGTTGATATACCCCTTTTGCACGCCCTGCCCCAGTATTTTACCTACCGTGCGCAGGCCAATTGGCACCGGCGGTTTGCCGAGACTGCCAAACACCAGCTTCATCAGCAGGGGTGGCATGAGCGAACCTTCGGCGTAATGTAGCCAGAAGCGGTACTGAATGCGGTCCTGCGGCGAGAGCGGTTTGAGTCTATTGCCCGGATCATACGACTCCTGAAGGTATTCCAGGATAGCGCCCGATTCAGCAAGAATAACGCCGTCGTCTTCCAGCACCGGCGATTTGCCCAGCGGATGGATTTTTTTCAGCGCCTCGGGGGCCAGCATCGTCGGTTCGCGCTGGTAACGCACGATTTGGTAGGGCAGTTCCAGTTCTTCTAAGGCCCAAAGCACGCGCTGGGAGCGCGAAAGATTCAAATGATGCACCGTCAGCATGGCGGACTCCTGTGAGTTGTTCAAAATAACTATAGGAACTGTGGCGAAAGACGGGAAAAATTTCGGCGAAATAATCGCCAACATCGCTGGCAAAAGTCCGGTTCCGGCATACAATTAAAGTGTCAGTACAAACCGGAACCTCCAACCACTTTTGATCGACTGAGGCGTGCTGATGTCGGGGGAAACCCTCCCGTGAACCAACGGGATAGAGAGAAAGACAAAGACCGGAAAACAACTAAAGCGCCCTCCTGTGGCGCTTTAGTTTTTTCTATTCCTTATCGTCCGGGAAGTGCGCGCCCGGCCCTTTTTCGCCGAGCATATCGCCCGGGTTGCGCAGCGGACAGTCGCGATGCGACAGACAGCCGCAGCCGATGCAGCCATCGAGCTGATCGCGCAGCGCCACTAAGGTGTGGATGCGGCTATCCAGTTCCTCACGCCACTGCGACGACAGCTGTTTCCACGCCTTCGGACTGAGGTTATGCCCTTCCGGTAACACGCCCAGCGCGTCGCTGATGGTCGATAGCGGAATACCTATTCGTTGGGCAATCTTGATGATCGCCACGTAGCGCAGCACGTCACGACGGTATCGACGCTGGTTGCCTTCGTTACGCGTACTCTCAATTAATCCTTTGCTTTCATAGAAATGCAGCGCCGAAACGGCGACGCCGCTACGCCTTGCCACTTCACCGGGCGTCAGCAGCGTTTTAATGCGGGGAGATTTCTTTTCCATAAAGCGCTTTACCTCAAGTTAACTTGAGGAATTATACTCGCCCGCAGACCAAACCACGAACCGAAATTGTGAAAGAGAGGCCGCTTATGTCCCATCACGACATCATTGAAACGCTGATTGAATGGATTGATGACCATATTGATCAACCGCTTAATATTGACGTGGTCGCCAGAAAATCGGGTTATTCGAAATGGTATTTGCAGCGGATGTTCCGCACGGTGATGCACCAGACGCTGGGCGATTACATCCGTCAACGCCGATTGTTGATGGCGGCCGAAGCGCTGCGCACCACTAAGCGTCCGATTTTTGATATTGCGATGGATTTGGGATACGTCTCACAGCAGACCTTTTCACGCGTTTTTCGTCGGGAGTTCGATCGCACCCCGAGCGACTACCGTCATCAGATCTCGGCGTGAGAAACGTGGTGGCCCAACCACGGCGTTGAGCCCTGCTGCCACTGAACAAATTCGTGCGGCGGCATGGCTTTCGCGAAGTGCCAGCCCTGACAGAACTGCACCCCGCGTTTAAGCAGCCAGCTCACCTGCTCGGCGGTTTCGACCCCTTCAGCGATGGTTTTCAGCCGCAGGCTTTGCGCCATCTCGATGATGTGCTCGGCAATCAAATGGCTGGTGCTGTTGGTGGTGAGCGTATCAATGAACGATTTATCGATTTTCAGAATATCGACGTTCAGGGAATAGAGATTGTGCAGGTTGGAATAACCGGTCCCGAAGTCATCAATCGCCACTTCATAACCCGCCTGACGAAACGCCTGGATAACCGGGGTGGTTTTCGGCACATCAATAAATCCGCGTTCTGTGACCTCAATTTTAATCTGCTGCGCACGAACCCGATACGCCTGAGCCTTATCGGAAATCATCGCAATCAGGCGCGATGAGTGAAAATCTGACGCCGACAGGTTGATGGAAACATACAGCTGCGGATTGTGCTGCAGGAAACGCCCGAGATCGGTAAACACCGTTTCCACCACATAGTCCGTCACCTGCTCAATCAGCCCTTCTTTCTCTGCCAGCGGAATAAACTCCGCCGGGCTCATCACTGGCCCATCAAACCCCGGCCAGCGCAGCAGCGCCTCGGCACCGACACACTTATTATGTTTGATATCGATAATCGGCTGATAGTGCAGGCGCAGTTGTTGCTTATTCAATGCACGCTGTAACAGACGCTTCGGCGAATTTAAACGCTGACGGGTACGCGACCAGACTAATAGAATCAAAAGGCTGCAAATTAACCCCAGCGGCAACGTCAGGGTCAGTTGGTGACGCAAGTTCTGGTAATAGCGTGAATCTGGTGAGGAAATAATAACGGCGATGGGCCGATGCTCAGCAAGCGCGATGGTATAAAAACGGTTGTCGCGCTGGAAAACAGACTCAGTGTCGCGGATCAGCGGCATTAAGACGGTCGGGCTGGTGTTTTCACTGACGGAAAAGAACGCATTGGTTTTGGTGTCATACACCCCAAAGGCCAGATCATCGTCCTCAGTGACGATTTCCCCATAGGACAAAGGATTAATCACCGCGACGTAATTTCCACGCTGCATGTAGGTCATTTTATACCCCGGATAAAAGGGGGTATCGCGATAATAATAAATAGAAATATTGGGTTTACGCTGGTAATTCGGTGCAGGCATCGACCAGCCATTATTAGGATGTACGGCGGTAGAACAGATAAATTGATTGCCGTGGGCGTAAATTAAATCGGCGACATACAGACGTCCACGAATGATATTTAACATCTGCTGCTGGTGTTCAGGCGAACAAATAGCGCCGGTGTAACGCTCGGCGGCATCGCGAGCCAGATCGGCCTGCCGAATCACCTGCTCCGTTTTGTTCAGGGCGATACGCGCAAAGGTATTGAGTTGATTATGGGTTTCAGATTCCGCTCTGAGCTGTGAAAACCAAAGCGCAAGCATCACCGGCAAGAGCACGACGATGATCACCCCCAAGCCCCTCAGCACGTAGCTTCGCGCACTCTGATTCATATTCAGCCTGATATCCCTGCATTTTATGTGCCTGTTATTCAGGCTGGACGCTTTCTGACAGGTGATTACGTTGCATGAATCACTCAACATTAGCAACCGTCTTTTAGCTTCAAAAAACGATTATTGAGTTATGACGATAATATTTTCCCGTAAGGCAAACTTAAAGCGGGGCTGACGTTTTTATTAAGTCAGCTATTTATTAAACAACCGTTTAAAATTACTGCATTAATGACGCCACTACCGTTTTCCCACGCCCGGTTCGTTTGGCATCATAAAGGGCGTTATCCACCAAGGTTAATAACACCGCACGTTCATAATGCCGCTGGCAAACAACAAGCACGCCGGCGCTGAAGGATAACGTCAGCGAGGCGTCATCCCGGGTGAAAGGGGCGGCCAACAGCTGGGCGCGCAGCCGGTCGGTAAACGCGATGGCCTCACCAGGGTCGGCGACAGGCAGCAGCAGCAGGAACTCTTCGCCGCCGAGCCGCCCCAATCGCGGCTGGCCCCCACACTGCTCGCGAATACGTTGGCAGAAATAGACCAGCGCCTCGTCGCCCGCCGCATGCCCCCATTGGTCATTGATTTGTTTGAAATGATCCAGGTCGATCATCACCATCGCAAAATGCGTCTCGTGCTGATCTGCCTGACAATTGTCGAGGCTTTTTTGCAGGTGATCGAGAATAGCCAACCGGTTATAACAGCAGGTCAACGCATCGGTCGTGGCCTGGAACGCCAGCAAATTTTCAGTACGTTTGCGCTCGGTGATATCCACGCCAATATTCATGATTTCGCCATCGGACAAGATAATATTAGACCACAGCGTCGCCAGGACAGCTCCGTCACGTCGTTGCGGGTACCATTCATGCATCTCAAGCGAAGGCGAGGTATTGATGGTTTCGCGCACCCGCTGGCGGACCTCCGGATCGGGATAAAACAGCGCCAGCGGATCCACTTCACGATTAACTTCCTCCAGCGTCCAGCCGAATACCCGCTCGCATTCACCGTTCCATAAGGTACAGCGATTATGTTTATCAAAAGAGTTCATTAACACCGGCGCGCGGTCAAACAGAATACGATATTGATTGATAATATTTTTAAGCTCAACGGCGGTGCGCTCCCGGGATATTAGTTCGGTCATTGCGTCATGCAATTTTTCAGCAATAATCTGCGCCACGCTGCGCAATACTGCGGGCGCTAATAAAGGCTGATCAAACGCCAAAAATAGAAAGGCGCGGGCATCATCCTGCAAGGGGAATATACGGCAGAGCACGCCGCATTTTAATTCCTGCGCCAAAGGATGATCCTCAGGATAGAGCAACCGACCGACATTTTTGTGCCAACACTTGACCCGCCACGGCGCCCGATGCTGGCGCAGCTCAGCCAGCAAACGTTCGGCGCTATCGTTGGGTAGCGAATCGCCCAGCACTTCCAGATGCCGTAGCTCGTCAGTTTCCAGCATTATCCAGGACATACGTGCCTCAAACACGCCGTGAATCAGCTGCAAAACGTCGGCCAGCCGTCGGTGTGCCGACAGCCCGGGCATGAGTTTGGCCAGTCGATGCAGACTGAGTTCTGCATCGTTAATTGCTGTGTGTAGTCTCTCTTTTTTCATTTTTTCAATCACAGGTTCGTTAGTGTCGAAACCCGCAATGAATAAATCAGATACTGATTTGCATGATTAAGCACAGGTTAATCATTAAAGTGTAAGCTCAGGGTAACAAAACACACTGTGTTGTCTTAAAAGAATTACAAAAAATAAAATAGTCAATAAAATCAATAGCTGATTAATTGATCGCAAGTAAAAATTATTGTCCAGAAAGCATAAGCCAACTATTTCATAATGTAAATATTGTACAAATGCTTAAACGTTGTGACGATTTGCTATCCCACTGAATTACCAGATAACCCTTCCCAAAAGGCGCGGAGAATATATTCTTCCCATCAATGGTTCCCACAAAATGTCTGCTTGCAGAGTATGAAAATTTTCATCCTGACAGTGGCGAATAAAACAACAAACGTGATATAGTTCACATATTCTTGTGAAACGCGAAACAGTGTTTCATTGTATTGGTCGATGCCTGCCGATAGTCAGAGGGTATGTTTCATGGTTTCAGTCACCACCGGCGTGGTTCTTCTTCGCTGGCCAATCGTTAGCGCCGTGCTGATGTTTCTCGCCAGCACCTTAAAAATTCAGCTCCGAAAGTCCGATTACGCCGGGCTGGCAGTTATTTGCAGTTTACTCGGCGTCGTCGCCTCGTGCTGGTTTGCCACTGGCCTGTTGGGGATTACCCTGCACGATATGTCCATCGTCTGGAACAACATTAAAGACGTAATGATAGAAGTGATGAGTCAGACTCCGGTCCCGTCAGAATGGCCGATGGTCGTGACCTGACAGGCGACATCCGCACTACACTGCTTTCCCGCGAGGGTGAAAGGCCAGTCATGCAAGTGACTGGCCTTTTTTGCATCTTATGGATCTGAAGAAGTGAGAGCATGAACCGGGTTTCATGTAACGCAACAACATGTGAACTGGCTTACATTTTTGACCTCTATCACACTTTATAGTGACTTCACGGTTTAGAGGGCACATTTCATCATCATGGCTTCCATTAAAGATGTCGCAAAAAAAGCAGGAGTATCAACGGCTACCGTATCGCGGGTGCTGAACAATCATCCCAGCGTGGTGCCAGAAACACGTCAGGCGGTGTGGGATGCGATGGATTACCTGTGTTATGTGCCCAGTAAAAGCGCGTTTCAACTGAGCGGTAAACGTTCTGGTCTGGTAGCCGTCGTTCTGCCGAACCTGGTTAACCCGCACTTTTGTGAACTGCTGGCCACCTTTGAGGAAGAAGCGCGATACATTGGCAAGACGGTGATCGTGAAAACACACCAGAACCAACCGCAGCAGGATAAACAGATTATTCATACCCTGATCGGGATGGGAATTGACTGTCTGCTGTGGGTCCCCACAGAAGCGGAAGCGGAACTTGCGGAGTGGCTGGCAGCCACCCACATTCCGGTTGCGGTTGTGACACAGGTTTCTCGGTTTTTTAACTCGGTATCGATTAATCAGAGTAAAGGCGCGGAAAATATTGCCGAGCATTTTATCCAGACCGGACATACCGCCTTAGGTTTTATTGCACAGGAGGGCGTCGACAATCGTAAAGTGTCAGCCTGGAGCAAAAAGATCACCGGATACGGATTAGCCCTTAACCCACAGAATCAATTCTGGATAGCGAAAGGCGAAGGTGAAAAAATATCTGGGCATATCAGTATCCTGGATGACATTATCGAAAGATTAGCCAGCCGGGAAACGGTATGTACGTGCCTGATGGTCTATAACGATGTTGCCGCCAGTTATATTATTGATGGATTAAACAATAAGGGGATCTCCGTTCCACAGGACATTGCCATCGTCAGTTTCGATAATACGTTATTGGCGCAGACGAAAAAAATCACCAGCGTTGCACAACCGATCAATGAGATCGCACACCTGGCGTTCCAGATGGTCAGCAATAACAACAAGCAGGAGAGTATCGAAATGTATGAAATAGTCTCGCGCTTAATTATTCGTGAGAGCAGTATCAATCTTAATATTACTACGCTGTAAGTTTTATATTTCTGAACACCATGAATTTTGAAGGAGAGATAATACTCCCCTGTATTTACTCCGGCGTGGATCGTAATACTCCATGCATTGTATTTATGACAGAACAATATTGAGGGATATTTATGTCTGCTACAGTAGCAGAAAAACACAGCGCTTATGAAAAATTGAGCCTCAAAGAAAAGATCGGCTACGGTATGGGTGATGCAGGTTCCTGTATGATTTGGAGCGTGCTGGCGCTCTATTTAACCTGGTTTTATACCGACGTGTATGGCCTTGATCCTGGAATTGTTGGCACCCTCTTTCTGGTGATCCGTGTTTTTGACGCCTTTAGCGATCCGGTCATGGGCGCAATTTGCGACCGTACCCGAACCCGCTGGGGTAAATTCCGGCCCTGGCTGCTGTGGATGGCCGTGCCATTTGGCCTTGGCGCAGTGTTAATGTTCACCACGCCCGACCTGAGCATGAACGGAAAAATCATCTATGCCTGGGTCACCTACTTAGTCATGTCATTGATTTATACTGCCATTAATATCCCATATTGCTCGGTAGCAGGCGTCATTACCCTCAACCAAAAAGAACGTCTGGGCTGCCTGTCATGGCGCTTCTTCCTCAATGGCCTGGCGACACTTATCGTCTCCTCCTCGATTTTACCGTTAACCGACTGGCTGGGTGATGGCAACCGGGCGTCCGGCTTCCAGGGGACGATGATGATCATGGGCGGCGCGGCGACGTTAATGTTCCTGTTCTGTTTCTCCAGTATTAAAGAGCGCGTGGTTTCCATTAAAGCCAATGACACCTTAAGGAAGGATCTCAAAGACATTATTAAAAATGATCAATGGCTGTTAATGATAACGATTACCTTCCTGAACGTTTTCCCGGCTTTTATTCGCGGGGCGGTGACCATCTATTATGCCACCTACGTGATGCAGGCCTCCGTTGGATTTATCACCTTCTTTATGGCCCTCGGCGTGGCCTGCAATATGTTGGGTAGCGTTATTGCAAAACCGCTGACCGATCGTTTTGATAAAATCAAACTGTTCCGTATTATTAATATTATTCTCGGCATCCTTTCTTTCGCCCTGTGGTTTGTCGATCCACATTCACTGACGCCACTGCTGGCACTGTTTATTGTGATTAATATTCTGCACCTGATTCAGTCTGGCCCTATTTTGTGGGCAATGATGTCTGATGTCGACGATTACGGTGACTGGAAATTAGGCAAACGCCTGACCGGTATTTCGTTTGCTGGCAACCTGTTCATGCTGAAAATGGGTCTGGCCGTCGCTGGGGCAATTGTCGCCTGGATCTTGTCGTACACCGGTTATATTGCCAATAAGCCGCAGCAAAATGAACAGACCTTACAGGGCATTATTATCATGTTCTCGTTATTACCGATGGTGAGCTATTTCATCAGCGCCTGGATAGTGCGCTATTTCAAACTGAACAACACCTTGCTCGAAACCATTAAAGTCGATCTTGCGAAACGTGAACTGCAAAACAGCACTGCCCAGACTCAGGAGTATAAAGATGTCCCTGTCGTTTAATGTTAAGCAAGGCCAGCGGATTGATTTATGGCTGAAAGAAACAAAGCCAGCCAGCCACCCTCTGTTTTCCATCCGTATGGAAAATGAGGTGCTCTTTAAAATCACCACCGCGCCCTGCTACTACCACTATTTTACCTGGACCGCATGGCAGGACGGAATAGCCTGCCTGGAGTGGTTGCCTGAGCACTCCGAGATCTCGCTGTGTTATACGTGGCATCCGGATACGCTGCCCGAAAACGGGGTCAGTTTCATCGCCACTCAGGACAACGCCCTCCGGTTGTTGAGCGACTCCGATATTGCCAACGGCTATTTGCAGGATCCGTTACGCCCAGCGCTGCATTTTTCTCCACACACCGGCTGGATGAACGATCCTAATGGCCTGCATCGCAAAGGCGACGAATGGCACCTGTTTTATCAGTATCACCCGCACAGCACCCAGTGGGGGCCAATGCACTGGAACCACGCGGTGAGCAAAGACCTTTATCACTGGCGACACTACCCGGTCTTTCTCCAGCCGGAACAAAATCTGGCAGCTCTGGGGGCGACAGGCGGTGCCTTCTCCGGTAGCGCGTTTATTGATGCGCAAGGGCAAACCCGTTTCTGGTATACCGAGCGACTGCCCGCTTACGATTTATATCGCGGCTACCGCGAAATTCAGAAAATGGCCGTGCCGCTGCAAAGTTACGACAAACCCGCCTCAGTGAAAACGGTCCTAACGGAGCTGCCTCCCGGCGTCGACTGTGATTTCCGCGATCCGAAAGTCTGGTATGAAGAGGCAGATGCCACCTTCTATATGATCCTCGGTGCCGCCGTAAACGGCGACCCGGCGATGCTGCTGTTTCACTCCACAGACAGTGAAAGCTGGGCGTTTCACCATGTGCTGTACGTGGCCCCGGCCTACTTTCGCGAAAACGGTGGCCGCTGCGTGGAATGTCCGGACTTTTTCTGTCTGGATGGCGTGTGGGTGTTAATCATCGGCGTCGTAGGCTATACCGAACCCGTCACCGGCCGTCACAACCTGCTGTTTGCCCAAACCGGTGATTTCCGCGACGGCTATTTCACCCCATCAGCACACCCACTGCAAATGCTGGATTTCGGCACCGATTTCTATGCCCTGCAAACCTGGGGCGAAGAAGATGCGCGTACCGGCTTTGCCTGGCTGTATAACTGGGCCACGCAAAAAAGCGTCGACTCCAGCTATTGCGGCGAAATGTCTTTACCGCGCCGCTTTCATCTCAATGCGCAACGGCAGCTCTGCATGACGCCTGTTTTACCGCCCGAATCACTGATCATCGGTCAGACCAGACTGGCTGATAACGTTGCCTGGTCGGAGACTAAGGGCAGCAAAGCCTGTGCGATCGCGTTTAGCCCGACAGCCGCTTTTTGTCTGACCCTCAGCGGAGACAGCGGTCAGGAAATTGTTCTCGAATATGACGGTAAGTTGCTGGCGCTGCGCGAAAAAGGTCAGGATGATGGCCGATATCATGCGCCAGTGGCGAACGTGGAAGATGTCACGCTGTGCTTCGACGCCGGGATCGTTGAAGTCTTTGCCAACGCGGGCAGCATCTGCGGGACGCGACGTTATTATTCATGCAGTACGCTGACGCAAATACACCTCACGGGCACCCCGGCCATAGTCACCCACTATCGTGCTGCTTATCCGCAGTAATAAACCTGTTTAATTTAATGTCACAGAAGGACTTAATATATGTCGAGTAATAATTATTACGATGTCACGGAATGGGAAACAGGTAATCCGTACACTGACATTGGTGAAGTGATTAATAGCATGATTGCCGATATTAAAAGCCGACAAACTGACACCAATGTGAATGAAGGCGGTAAACCCGGCGCGGTAATTTATATTCCACCGGGTGATTATCATCTTCTCACTCAGGTAGTGATAGATATTAGCTATCTGAAAATCATGGGTTCCGGACATGGTTTCACCTCGTCCAGCATCCGTTTTAATACTCCCGAGAGTAATTGGCCAAACTGGCACGAGTTATGGCCGGGTGGCAGCCGTATTCTGGTAGATATGTCACCGGAAGATGGCGCAGCGGAATCCGCCGGGGCCGCATTCTATATCGCCCGCAGCGGAGACCCGCGAATAAGCTCCGTCGAATTTGCTGACTTCTGTATTGACGGTTTGCACTTTGTCGATGACAACTCTGGCAGCAATGACCCGGAGAACAGCTACCTTAACGGTAAGACCGGCATCTACATTGCCAGCGCGCAGGATTCCTTCCGTATCAGCGGCATGGGGCTGGTCTATCTTGAACACGGGGTGACAATTCATAATGCTGACGCCCTGGCTATCCATAACAACTTCATCGCTGAATGTGGGAACTGCATCGAGTTACGCGAGTCCGGTCAGGCATCTAAAATAACCGATAACCTGATTGGGGCAGGTTACCGTGGTTATTCTCTATACGCAGAAAACTTCGGTGGTCTGTTAATTACCGCCAACAATATATTCCCGCGCGGAAAAAGCAGTGTTCATTTCTCGAATGTGGTTCGCTCCTCAATCAGCAGCAACCGATTCCATTCATTTTACCCTGGCATGTTGATAATGGAGGAAGGCAGTTCTGAAAACCTGGTATCGTCCAACCATTTCTTCCGCGAGCGTGAACCCTGGGCCCCGATGCAGGCCTACAACAATGGGTTAGATGATTTATATGGCCTGCTGTATATCAGTGGCGATAATAACTCGATCGTTGCCAACCATATTTCCGAGACCATTGATACGCAATATATTACGCCAACTGGCGCGACGCCGGTCATTATTCGGGTCGTTTCCGGCAAAGGAAATACGATTTCTAATAACCCGATTGTCGCTACTACCGAAACTTCCACCGTGCAGGAGGCAGCAGACGCCAGCGCCTGTTTCTCGACTCAGGTCAACGCGTTGCTGTCTACGCAGGGTCTCGAAGCGCTGACGGTGACGGCCGTGCAGATAGAACCCGCCTCGCAGCAAAATACGGTGCTGGATTCAGGCACTGACGGCCAGGTGGTGATTGATAAAACCGTGAACGCCTTCAGAGCGACACCGACTCCCGGCGCAACGGCGGAAGGACAACGTTAATGGGTGGATATCACATTGCCTGCATTGGTGAACTGTTAATTGATTTTGTCTGCACCGACATTGGACTGGGCCTTAAACAGGGGGCCCGCTTCCTCAAAAAAGCCGGGGGGGCCCCCGCTAATGTTGCAGCAGCCATCAACCGTAGCGGCGGCCACGCGAAGCTGGCGGCGAAAGTCGGCCACGATCCCTTCGGCGATTTCCTGCTGCACACCCTGGAATCTGAGGGCATTGAGCGCACTGGCGTGACGCGCTGCGCCACACCCACGACGTTAGCCTTTGTCGGTTTACAGGACGACGGTGAGCGCGATTTTACCTTTTGCCGTGGCGCCGATGGCGATCTCTCGTGGCGGGATATTCCCGCTGATTTTCTTGATAATGTCGGCATCGTTCATTTTGGGGCCGCCACTGGCCTGCTGGACGGTGAACTGTATGCCACCTATCAGCGCCTGCTGCATGAAGCTAAACAGCGTGGGGTGTTGATCTCATTTGATCCCAATTATCGGGACGGCTTGTGGGGTCAGGATCCGCAACGGTTTATCGCCCGTTGCACGCCGTGGTTTCAGCAGGCGGATATCGTCAAAGTCAGTGAAGAGGAACTGCACTGCATTACCGGGGCGAAGACCAATAGCGAAGGGTGCCGCCAGTTGCACGAGGCGGGTGTCAGCTATGTGACCGTCACCTGTGGTCGGCGGGGAACATGGGTCAGTCATCAATCCGGCGGGCAGCAACTCGTCCCCTCTGTACCCGTGGATGCCATTGATTCGACCGGGGCGGGTGATGCGTTTATTGGCGCATTGTTAGCCCAGATTGCCCAATCCGGCTGCAGGTTAGACGACGAGTCAGAATTCCTGCATGCGGTGCGTTGGGCAAATGTCTGCGGCGCATTGACCTGCACGAAATTTGGTGCCATTGACGCTATTCCACTCGCGCACGACGTGGACACATTCATAAAAAATAGCGAACGCTGAAAAACAAAAAGGCCAGCCATACAAGTGACTGGCCTTTTTGCATCCAGTGCGGCTAAAGATCACTAGCTGTGAGAAATAATCCAATCAGATAATGTGGTATTGCCCTGCTGCTTTGCCAGTGTCGCTGCACTATTGCCTTTTGCGTCGGCGAGGCTGAAATCAGCCCCCTGTTCAAGCAGATATTCTAAAAAGGCTTTGTGCCCAAACAGTGCGGCATACATAGCCGCAGTCTGGCCGATATTATTTTGCTGGTTGACGTTAGTGCGTGGATCGCTAAAAAGAATTTTTGCGCCCGCGATATCCCCCTTAAATGCCGCGCCCATCAGCGCACTTCTTCCGTTATTATCTAATGCTGAAGGGTCAGCACCTTGGGATAACAGATATTCTGCCATGGCATATTGACCATGATAGACAGCCAATATAAGTAAAGTGTAACCCTGTGCATCTGCTGCATTCACGTCAAGACCGGACGCAATCTGGGCTTTTATAACCTTTATTTCACCGTTGCGAGCGGCATCAATCGTCTGGGGACTCAACGCGGCCATAGCTGACTGGATAAAAAAAAGCGCACAAAGGCATGATAAAGAGTAAATTTTTCTCAACGTTATTCCCTGCCTGTTTTCACAGGCAGGCTCCTTAATTTTAGTCAGACAGTGCTTCAGCCATTGTTTTTATCACTGCAACATCATCTTTTGTATGCGTTGCAAGACGCTTTCCATAATCAGTATCGGCACGGTAGAAATAACTCAGCATAGTCTGTCGAACTTGCTGATTTTTGACCTGCATCAGATCGTTACCCAAGTCTTCAATAAGGTCGTTTTGCTGCTGTGGGCTTAATGAACGGTAATAAACACCTGCCTGCGTAAAATTATCAGTTTTCGCAATAATTTTTTGTTGCACAGTACCATTCAGGGCTGGCGTGCTTTTTTTGTAAGCAGGATCGTCTTTAAAAGCATCGCGGGTAACCGAAGGCTGATAATTCACATCTCCTTTAGTCATTCCCTGGTGTCCACTACCTTCTTGATTATAATTTCGAACCTCTACTTTCGGACGATTGATGGGAATACTTTGGTAGTTTGCTCCAAGACGATACATGTGCGTATCAGCATAGGAGAAGAGTCTTCCCTGTAACATCCTGTCCTCGGACGGTTCAATCCCCGGCACAAGATTAGAAGGATCAAAAGCGACCTGCTCTGTTGTTTCGAAGAAATTTTCCGGAACTTTATTGAGTGTTAGTGTGCCAATTTTTGTTTCGGGTACATTAAGCCACTCTTTCGTGTCATCCAAAGGGTTGTAAGTGAAATTATCAAGCTGTTCTGGCTTGAGCGTTTGAATGTATAAATCCCAAACCGGGTATTCTCCTGCATTAATCGTGTTGTACAGATCGTTGGTCAGATTATTAAAATCTTTAGCTTGTTGCACTTTAGCCTGCGCACCACTATAACCCGCTACCCCCTGGCGACTTTTGAAATGGAATTTGACATAGTTAATTTCACCTTTGCTGTTTACAAACTTGAAGGCATGCACGCCAAAACCATCCATTTTTCGATAGGACGTGGGTATACCCTGATACGAAAAAATACGGGTCAGCATATGGGTACTTTCAGGCTGATGGCTGAAAAAATCATAGTATCTGTTAGGGTCCTGCACATTGGTAACAGGTGATGGCTTAAGTGAGTGAATCATATCTGGAAACTTCATTGCATCACGAATAAAGAATATGGGCTCACTTAAACCGACTAAATCCCAATTCCCCGCTGAGGTATAAAATTTGATGGCAAATCCATGAGGATCGCGTAATTCCTCCGGCGACCCTTTTGAATGGATAACCGTAGAGAAGCGAACAAACACGGGGGTTGTGGTACCTGAGGTAAAGACTGCAGCCTGTGATAAGTCTGTAATGTCCTTTTCTGCTTTGAACACACCATACACCCCCGTGCCGCGGGCATGGACGACACGCTCGGGTATCCGTTCGCGATCGAATCGTTGTAACTTCTGAATCAGGTGACCATCCTGCAGTAGCGTTGGGCCATTAGGTCCGGCAGTTTGTGAGTTTTGGTTGTCACCAACAGCTGCCCCGTTATCTTGCGTCATTTGATTATTCATGGCCGCCAAAGCAACAAGGGGTGACATAAACAATAAAATACCACTATTTAAAATCAATTTATTCATAATCCCTACCCTCTCTCGTATAGATGCCTATATTTCACCTGGATACCAATTGGTTCTCCTTTCTTATATTTGAAATAAAAACAAAATGCAAAAAAGCAGAATAAAAAAGCCATCAGGCTATTATTTAGAACATTGCATTCTGAAATAACAAAAAACCTGAAAAATCATCATCAAACTGATACACACAAGAAAGATACCAACGGATTACAATAAATGCCGGATAGCCACCGCCTATTTCTTCAATAGTCAAAAGGCTGAGTAATCGTTAGAATTGAGCTATTTAAGTGACAGGGGTCGCAATGACAATAAAAATATTAATTTTCATCCTGATGGATAACTCCAGGCATTTCGTCACTGTTATCTCTTCCGAATGTTATTCATTGCTTTTGAAATAGTAGATAGTTACATCGAAAAAAATTAATTAAACTTCATTTTATCAAAAATAAAAAAGCCCCGAATTACGGGGCTTAAAGAATTAAATATCACTAAAATACACTCAGGTATTTTTAGAACGGGATATCGTCGTCGAAATCCATCGGCGGTTCGTTAGACGGTGCCGGAGCGGAGGATGGCTGCTGCTGCGGACGGGACTGCGCGCCGCCGCTGAACTGGTTGCCGCCCTGTGGCTGCTGTGGTTGACCCCAGCTTCCGCCACCCTGCTGCTGACCGCCACCTGCTGGTGCGCCGCCGCCCTGACGGCCGCCGAGCATCTGCATGGTGCCGCCAACGTTGACCACGACTTCCGTGGTGTATTTTTCAGCGCCGGACTGATCGGTCCATTTGCGAGTACGCAGCTGGCCTTCGATATAGACCTGGGAACCTTTACGCAGATATTCACCGGCCACTTCCGCCAGTTTGCCGAACAGCACGACGCGGTGCCATTCAGTCTGCTCTTTCATTTCGCCGGTCGCTTTATCACGCCAGGATTCAGAAGTAGCCAGCGTAATGTTGGCAACTGCACCACCACTCGGCATATAGCGTACTTCCGGGTCCTGACCCAGATTACCGACGAGAATCACCTTGTTTACGCCTCTGCTGGCCATGATCGTGTCTCCTGAAACATTTCTTTATAGTGTAAACGGGGGATTGTAGCATTACAAAGTGTCGATTTGATAGTTTGCGAGCCGGATTCCAGCAATCCATTTTGGATACAGTTCGTTGCAGCGAAACGCTGAAGCACGATTCCACTACTGTATATTCACTCAGGTCAAACTGTGTCATAATTAGCCGTTTCCGCCGTTTGTCCTTCAAGCAAACCAGGCATTCCGAGTCTCTACCGGGAAAGGTGAATGGATAAGATCGAAGTTCGGGGCGCCCGCACCCATAATCTCAAAAACATCAACCTCGTCATCCCTCGCGACAAACTGATTGTCGTGACCGGGCTTTCTGGGTCAGGAAAATCTTCGCTGGCGTTTGATACGCTGTATGCCGAAGGGCAGCGGCGCTACGTGGAATCACTCTCCGCCTATGCGCGTCAGTTCCTGTCGCTGATGGAAAAGCCCGACGTTGACCATATCGAGGGGCTGTCTCCGGCCATCTCTATTGAGCAAAAATCAACGTCGCATAACCCGCGTTCCACCGTCGGGACCATCACCGAAATTCACGATTATCTGCGTCTGCTGTTTGCCCGCGTGGGCGAGCCGCGCTGCCCGGATCACGACGTTCCGTTGGCGGCACAAACCGTCAGCCAGATGGTCGATAACGTGCTTTCGCAGCCGGAAGGTAAACGCCTGATGCTGCTGGCTCCGGTGATTAAAGAGCGTAAAGGCGAGCACACCAAAACGCTGGAAAACCTGGCGAGCCAGGGCTACATCCGCGCCCGTATTGACGGCGAGGTCTGTGACCTTTCCGATCCGCCGAAGCTCGAGCTGCAAAAGAAACACACCATCGAAGTGGTGATTGACCGCTTCAAAGTGCGCGAAGATCTGGCCCAGCGTCTGGCCGAATCCTTTGAAACGGCGCTGGACCTGTCTGGCGGCACCGCGATTGTCGCCGACATGGACAACCCGAAAGCCGATGAACTGCTGTTCTCCGCCAACTTTGCCTGTCCGATTTGCGGCTACAGCATGCGCGAACTGGAACCGCGTCTGTTCTCGTTCAACAACCCGGCGGGCGCGTGTCCAACCTGTGACGGCCTGGGCGTGCAGCAATATTTCGACCCGGACCGCATCATTCAGAACCCGGAACTTTCGCTGGCAGGCGGCGCTATCCGCGGCTGGGATCGCCGTAACTTCTACTACTTCCAGATGCTGCGCTCGCTGGCGGAGCATTATGAATTCGACGTTGAAGCCCCGTGGGGCAGCCTGAACGCGCACGTGCAGAAAGTCGTGCTGTACGGTTCAGGAAAAGAGTCAATTGAATTCAAATACATGAACGATCGTGGCGATACGTCTGTACGTCGTCATCCGTTCGAAGGCGTGCTGCATAATATGGAGCGCCGCTACAAAGAGACCGAATCTAACGCGGTGCGTGAGGAGCTGGCGAAGTTCATCAGCAACCGTCCGTGCACCAGCTGTGACGGTACCCGCCTGAACCGCGAAGCGCGCCACGTATTCGTCGAGAATACCCCGCTGCCAACGATTTCAGATATGAGCATCGGCCATGCGATGGAGTTCTTCCAGAACATGAAGCTCAGCGGGCAACGCGCCAAAATCGCTGAGAAAGTGCTGAAAGAGATTGGCGATCGCCTGAGATTCCTGGTCAACGTCGGTCTGAACTATCTTTCACTCTCCCGCTCGGCGGAAACGCTCTCCGGTGGCGAAGCCCAACGTATTCGTCTGGCAAGCCAGATTGGTGCTGGTCTGGTGGGCGTGATGTACGTGCTGGATGAACCGTCTATCGGCCTGCATCAGCGCGATAACGAACGCCTGCTCGGCACGCTGATTCACCTGCGTAATCTCGGTAACACGGTGATTGTGGTGGAGCATGACGAAGATGCTATCCGCGCGGCTGACCACGTGATTGATATCGGCCCAGGCGCTGGCGTCCATGGCGGTGAAGTGGTCGCCGAAGGCCCGCTGGAAGCCATTATGGCAGTGCCGGAATCATTGACCGGCCAGTACATGAGCGGCAAGCGTAAAATCGAAGTGCCGAAAGAGCGTGTCCCTGCCGACCCGGCCAAAGTGCTGAAACTGACCGGTGCGCGCGGCAACAACCTCAAAGACGTGACGCTGACGGTGCCGGTTGGCCTGTTCACCTGCGTGACCGGGGTGTCAGGTTCCGGTAAATCGACGCTGATCAACGATACGCTGTTCCCGATTGCCCAGCGCCAGCTCAACGGTGCGACCATTGCCGAACCGGCTCCGTATCGTGATGTCGCGGGCCTTGAGCATTTCGACAAAGTGATTGATATCGATCAGAGCCCGATTGGCCGTACGCCGCGCTCTAACCCGGCGACCTACACCGGCATCTTTACGCCAGTGCGCGAACTGTTCGCTGGCGTGCCGGAATCGCGTTCACGCGGTTATACGCCGGGCCGTTTCAGCTTCAACGTGCGCGGCGGTCGCTGCGAAGCCTGTCAGGGCGATGGCGTTATCAAGGTAGAGATGCACTTCCTGCCGGATATCTACGTGCCATGCGATCAGTGCAAAGGCAAACGCTATAACCGCGAAACGCTGGAGATTAAGTACAAGGGCAAGACCATCCACGAAGTGCTGGATATGACCATTGAAGAAGCGCGTGAGTTCTTTGATGCCGTTCCGGCGCTGGCGCGTAAGCTGCAAACGTTGATGGACGTTGGCCTGACGTACATTCGTCTGGGTCAGTCGGCGACGACGCTTTCCGGCGGTGAAGCCCAGCGCGTGAAGCTGGCGCGTGAGCTGTCGAAACGCGGCACCGGCCAGACGCTGTATATCCTCGATGAACCGACCACCGGTCTGCACTTTGCCGATATCCAGCAACTGCTGGACGTGCTGCATAAGCTGCGGGACCAGGGCAACACCATCGTGGTTATCGAGCACAATCTGGACGTGATCAAAACCGCAGACTGGATTGTCGATCTCGGCCCGGAAGGCGGCAGCGGCGGCGGGGAGATCCTCGTCTCCGGCACGCCAGAAACGGTCGCGGAGTGCGAAGCCTCACACACGGCGCGCTTCCTCAAGCCGTTGCTGTAATCACTCTGTAAGATGCTGCCTGACCTGGTCAGGCAGCATCCCCATCGCCTGCTGATAAGAAGCATCCACCAGATAGTAAATCTGCGAATCCGGCAGTGACCCGTCAAGATATACCGTGCTCCAGTGGGCCTTATTGAGATGCTGACTGGGACGCACATCGCTGTGCTGCTGACGCAATAAATCCGCGAGTTCCGGGCTGGTTTTCAGCGAGGTTGCCGGGCGGCCTTCCACCTCTTTCACCATCGCAAACAGCACATCAGACACTTTAATCTGCGTAGCCTTCCAGTCGCTGTGAACGCTCTGTTCGGCTCCGGGCTTGTTCATGCAGTATTGCAGCAACTCCGAAATGGTCATCTTGGTTCCCCTCAGCGAAAAAGTCTTTTCTAAGTGTGCAGCAAGACGGGAGAAAGGGGAAACGCTTCTGATTAAAAAAACGGCAATCTCTCGGTTGCCGTTTTTGATTGTCAGTATTCAGAATTGACGATCACTTCTTCACCGTACGCCCCGGCATTCGGCAGCGGCTTGTAGGTGGAGTTCGAAGCCCGCAGGACACGGATACCCCGGGCACCCACGTCGCGGGCGGCAGTAATGTCATTGTCGGAATCGCCATAGAAGACTTTGATGTTCTTCTCCTTCAGCCACTGAACCTTAGTGTTCTGCCCGGCCTTATCGCCTGCAAAAATGACCGGATTCATGTTGGCAGCCGGGATCAGGAAATCATCCTGCAGCGTTTTAGACACGGTTTCGGTTTGAGTCTGGCTGCGCCCGGTGACGAAATAGATGCTGTCCCCACGTTTGACGTGCAGGGCGATCAGCGCGCGGGCCACTTCTTTCGGGATGCTGAACGCATCCCAGCCGTTGTTCATCTTTTCCCAGAATTCCGGATTCTTCAGGTAGTCTTCACTGTCCGGGGAAAAGGTCTTTTTACCGCGCCAGAAGCCTGGGCTTGAGAACAGCACGGTATCATCAATATCAAAACCGACGGCCATCGGTGGGCGGCCCATCAAGCTGTTTTCAATCTGTGCCACGGAAACCCAATGAATCGGCACCTGTTCGGCGAGTTTTGCAACGTTTGTCCCGACATACAGCGGAGAGGGTGATGAAGCGTGTGCATCCACCACGGCGCTGTTGACGGTAAACAACAAGCAGATAGCGCTGAGCGCTAATGTAACCTTGCGCATAGATATTCCTTTAACATCCGATTGTTAACCTCTCTCCCTGCCGGGAGAGAGAATGTAAGTAAGCGCTTACATTACAGCAGCAAACGCCTGCGCCACGCGTTGAACGTTGCGAGTGTTGAGGCCCGCGACGCACATGCGGCCGCTGGCAATCAGGTACACGCCAAACTCTTCACGCAACCGATCGACCTGAGCCGCACTCAGCCCGGTATAGCTGAACATCCCACGCTGCTTGAGCAGGTAGTCAAAATTGCCGTTCGGTATCGCCGGTTTCAGCGCGTTAACCAGTTCCTGACGCATCGCCAGAATACGCGTGCGCATGGCTTCCACTTCCGCCAGCCATGAGGCTTTTAGCGCGGCGTTGTTCAGCACGGCAGATACCACCTGCGCTCCAAAATTAGGCGGGCTGGAGTAAATGCGACGCACGGTCGCTTTCAGCTGACCGAGCACGCGACCTGCGGTTTCGCTGTCATCGCAGACGACCGACAGGCCGCCCACGCGCTCACCATAGAGCGAGAAAATCTTGGAGAACGAGTTGCTGACCAGCACCGGCAGACCTGCGCCCGCGATGGTGCGGATAGCGTAGGCATCTTCTTCCATGCCCGCGCCAAAGCCCTGATAGGCGATGTCGAGGAATGGGATCAGATTCCGCGCTTTCAGCACCTCAGTGACCGCATCCCATTGGGCGTTGGTCAGGTCCGCACCCGTCGGGTTGTGGCAGCACGGATGCAGCAGCACAATGTCTTTTTCAGGCAGGCTATTCAGTTTTTCGAGCAACGCATCGAAACGCACGCCGTTGGTCTCAGAATCGAACCAAGGGTAAGTGCTTACTTCGAATCCAGCCCCTTCAAATATGGCGATGTGGTTTTCCCAGGTTGGATCGCTGACCGATACTTTTGAGCCCGGGAAATAATGTTTGAGGAAATCCGCCCCCACTTTCAGCGCGCCGGAACCGCCCAACGTCTGGATGGTCGCCACGCGGTTCTGTTTCAGCACCGGATGGTCAGCGCCAAACAGCAGCGGCGCCACGCCGGTGCGGTAGGTGTTCAGACCTTCCATCGGCAGATACACCGACGCCCCGTGCGGCTGAGCGTTCAGCTGCGCCTCTGCTTCTGCCACGGCCTGCAGCTGCGGGATAATCCCGTCTTCGTTGTAATACAGGCCAATGCTGAGGTTCACTTTGTCGGTGCGAGTGTCTTCTTTAAACCGTTCCATTAAAGAAAGGATGGGGTCGCCTGCATAGGCGTCAACGTTCTGAAACACAGGTGGATTCTCCAGAGTTTTCGGGGCAGGGATAAACACAATAAACCGCAGCACGGCTGAGGTCGAGAGGATGTTTAAAACAGAGTAGCCAGATGATGCGTTATTTGCTCAATTCGTTGAGACAATGGCCCTTGAACGCGCATAAACGGTATTGCTCTACGCGACAATTCCTCTTCATACCATGCCTGCTGCCGAGTACGAAAATGAACGCCTTGCCGCGTACCATCTTGCACAAATGGAAAATCATCCCCACACAGCACAACCAGAAAATATTCCCGTTCAGCCAGACCATGTAACTCTTTCGGTGCAGAACCAAACTGATCAAGGGCATAAAACAATGTCGTTAATGGAGATGTATCGCAAATGAGAAATCGATTTGGAGAAGCCGACTCCTCTCTTCGCACTTGCTCACGAGCAATATGTAATAAATCTTCGTATTCCAATAACCCGTTTTTTTCTTCCCAGTATTCTCGCCCAAATTCCGCAATGTACTCGGTATTGAGGACGTCGGATAAGGCTTTTGAGAGCGTACTCTTACCCGTGGACTCTCCCCCTAAGAGGCAAATGCGCAAAACAAAGCTACGATAAACTTCATTGGCCAGCATGGAACGGTAACGATGAACATCGGAGCGGATAAGAGTGCCGGATGGAGCTTCAGCACCTAAGGGGCGTTTCAAACGGACATGAGTAACGGACTGCCCAAAACGTTGGCTCAGAACTCTTGCAAACCCGTCACCATAATCCTCAGCGGAGAATACTGCCTGAGGCTTGCAGCGTAAAACTTGCATACAGAGCGTCGCTACATAGTGACGATGGATGTCAGGATTGTAGTGGCACACTGAATTTGGCCACCTGAATAGAGGTGATATCATCACCTCACAGAAAAAACAGGTGACATTATGACCGGACGTAACAGACGCAATTTTAGCCCCGAGTTTCGCCTCGAAGCTGCC